>Ga0302267_10000415_pt1 | contig 56723 bp, 42 predicted proteins | sample III_Bog_E1_3_FD_194555 | JGI IMG/M metagenome (GOLD analysis project Ga0302267, IMG submission 194555) | Peat permafrost microbial communities from Stordalen Mire near Abisko, Sweden - III_Bog_E1_3 | ecosystem: Environmental > Terrestrial > Soil > Wetlands > Peat | place: Sweden: Abisko...
ACCCCGGTTTTCCTCATCCCCCCCCACCCCGCAGCGAAACCGCCCGGCGCTTAGAATCGATATAGCCATGAATGAATTTACGCATCTGCATTTGCATACGGAGTACTCGCTGCTGGATGGGGCCTGCGACGTCAAGAAGTTGACCAAACAGGTGGCCAAACTGGGGCAAAAGTCCGTGGCCATGACGGACCACGGCAATATTTACGGAGCGGTTCACTTTTTTGGCGCGGCCAAAGAGGCCGGGGTAAAGCCGATCCTGGGCTGCGAGCTCTATGTGTGCAAGAACGAGGACCACCGGGCCCCGGCGCAGGGCGACGACTACAACCACCTGCTGGTGCTGGCCGAAAACGAAGAGGGCTACCGGAACCTGATCCGCATCACCTCAGAGGCCTCGCTGTACGGCTTTTACCGCAAGCCGCGCATCTCAAAGGCCTTTCTGGCGCAGCACGCGCAGGGGCTGATCGGCTTTTCCGGCTGCCTGAGCGGCGAACTGTGCGAGTCGCTGATGGCCGGGCGCTACGAAAAGGGCCGTGACGTGGCCCGCCAGTATCAGGACATCTTCGGCAAGGGCAACTTTTATCTCGAAATTCAGGACCAGGGGCTGGAGGACGAGAAGCGGATTCAGGAGTCGCTGTTCCGGCTGGAGAAGGAACTGGCCATTCCGATGGTGCTGACCAACGATTCGCACTACCTGTGCGGCGAGGACTCGCACGCGCACGACGTGATGCTCTGCGTGCAGACCGGCGCCAAGATCCACGACAAGGACCGCTTCCGCTTCGACAGTGATCAGTTCTTTGTCAAGAGCGCAGAAGAGATGGAGCGGCTGTTTCCCGATTCGCCCGGCGTGACCGAGCGGACCATGGAGATTGCCGAGCGCTGCAACCTGAAGCTGCATCCGGTGGACGATCCGTTTCCGCAGTTCGACGTGCCGGAAGGCCACACCATCGACAGCTACTTTGAAGAGGTGTGCCGCCGCGGCTTCCAAAAGCGCGTGGATACGCAGATCAAGAATCTCGAGACCCAGGGCAAGCTGCGCACGGCCATGAGCGCTTACGAAGCTCGGCTGAACTACGAGATCGGCATCATCCACCAGATGCACTACTCGGGCTACTTCCTGATCGTGTGGGACTTCATCAAGTACGCCAAGGACCACGGCATTCCGGTGGGTCCGGGGCGCGGCTCGGGCGCTGGATCGCTGGTGGCCTACAGCATGGAGATCACCAACATCGACCCCATGCAGAACGTGCTGCTGTTTGAGCGCTTCCTGAATCCGGAGCGCGTGTCCATGCCCGATATCGACGTGGACTTCTGCATGAACCGGCGCGGCGAAGTGTACGACTACGTGGTGCGCAAGTACGGCCGCGAACAGGTGAGCCAGATCATCACTTTCAACACCATGGCCGCCAAGGCCGCCATCAAGGATTGCGGCCGCGCGCTGGATCTGCCCTACGGCGACGTGGACAAGATCGCCAAGCTGATTCCGGCCACGGTGGGCATGACCATCGATAGGGCGCTCGAAGAGGTTGTGGACCTGAAGAAGGCCTACGACAGCGACGCCACGGTACGCAACCTGATTGACACGGCCAAGAAGCTGGAGGGACTGGTGCGCGGGCAGGGAGTACATGCCTCGGCGGTGGTGATTGCGCCGCGCGCGCTCACCGAGCTGGTGCCGGTCGCCAGGACAAAGAACGACGAAATTGTTACCGCCTACGACATGAAGTCAGTAGACAAGATGGGCCTGCTGAAGTTTGACTTCCTGGGCCTGACCACGCTGACGGTGATTGACGATTGCCTACGGTTGATTGAACACAGCCGCGGCGAAAAGGTGGACATCGAGCAGATCCCTCTGGACGACGAAGAGACCTACAAAAAGGTCTTTCAGGCGGCGCTGACCTCGGGCGTCTTCCAGTTTGAATCGACGGGTATGCGCGATATGCTGCGCCGCTACAAGCCGGAGAAGTTGGAAGAGCTGACCGCACTGACGGCGCTGTTCCGGCCGGGCCCGATCCAGGGCGGCATGACGGATGACTTTATCGAGCGCAAGTGGGGCCGACGCAAGGTGGAGTACGCGCTGCCGCCGCTCGAAGGCGTGCTGAAAGAGACCCTGGGCGTGATGGTTTACCAGGAGCAGGTGATGCAGATTGCCAACGTGCTGGCCAGCTACTCGCTGGGCGAAGCCGATCTGCTGCGCCGCGCCATGGGCAAAAAGAAGCCCGAGGAGATGGCCAAGCAGCGCACACGCTTCGTTGACGGCGCGGTGGCTAATGGGCATCCGAAGGCGGTGGTGACCGAGATCTTCGACCAGATGGAGAAGTTTGCCGGCTACGGCTTCAACAAGTCGCACTCGGCCGCCTATGGATTGGTGAGCTATCAGACGGCGTACTTGAAGACGCACTATCCGACGGAGTTCATGTCGGCGCTGCTGACGTCGGAAACCTCGAAGCCGGAGAACGTGGTGAAGTACATTGCCGAGTGCAAGGAGATGGGCATCTCGGTGGAACCGCCGGACGTGCAGATTTCGCTTGCGCAGTTCACACCGCACGGAGAGGCGATCCGCTTCGGCCTGGCTGCGGTAAAGAACGTGGGCGGCAACGCGATTGAGTCGATCATCAAGGCGCGCACAGAACTGGGCGGACGCTTCAGCAGTCTGTGGGAGTTCTGCGAGAAGGTGGACCTGCGCGTGATGAACAAGCGCGTGATCGAGTCGCTGATCAAGGCCGGCGCGCTGGACGCGCTGGGCAAGCGCGGCCCGCTGATGGCTGCCGTGGACAAGGCGATGGAGCGCGCACAGAAGGCGCAGAAAGACGCTGAACAAGGGCAGGCCGGGCTCTTCGGATTGTTTGAAGAGAGCGCGCCGAAGTCCAAGGCCGGCGACGACCTGCCGCGCGTGCCCGAATGGGAAGAAGGCGAGCGGCTGACGAACGAGAAGGAAGTGCTGGGCTTCTACGTGTCGGGCCATCCGCTGGACAAATATGCGGAAAAGCTGAAGAACCTGCCCGGAGTAATTTCGACGGCTGAGGCCTTGGAGCGCAAGCCACCAGAGCGGCGCTGGGGCAAGGAGACCGACCCGGCCGACGAACTCCAGGTGGCCGGGCAACTGGTGGGCCTGCGCGTGCAGAAGAGCAAGCGCGATGGCAAGCTCTACGCCATGGGCGCGCTTGAAGATGCGCTCGGCAAGATCGACATCATCTGCTTTGCGCGCGACTACGAACGGCTGCAGGAGCAACTGAAGATTGAAGCACCCGTGCTGGTACGCGGCATGTTGATGGGCGACGAGGACACGCCGCCAAAGATCGCCATCAGCGGTGTGACGCCGTTGGAAGCGGTGCAGATCAAGCTGCCCACGGGCATTCGTATCCGCATCAATCTGGACAACGCCAGCGAAGCCATGTTTGAGCAATTGAAGGCCGTGGCGGATGCAGCGCCGGGGCCGGGCAAGATCATGCTAAATCTTGAAAAGAAGGGCGAGTACGCGGTGGTGCTGGAACCGGAGGCGATGAGCGTGACCGCCGACAGAGGCTGGCTGGCGCGCGCTGAAGAGATTCTGGGCAAAGGCACTGTGCAGCCGATGGGGTAAGCGGCTTCCCACACTGACAGTACCGGATCAGCAGAACGCGAAAGGAAGACGATGAAGACGCGCAGGCTGGGCAATGGGCCGTTGGAAGTTACCGAGTTGAGCTTTGGAACGTGGCTGACCGTGGCTGGAGGCGTGGGCCGGGCGCAGGCCATCGGCTGCATTCAGGCGGCGCTGGACCACGGCATCAGGCTCTTCGACACCGCCAACCAGTACGGCGCGGGCGAGGCGGAACGCGTGCTGGGCGAGGCGCTGAAGCCTTATGCGCGCGACCGTTACATGATTGCCACCAAGCTCTACTTCCCTGTCGGCGACGAGCCGGATCATGGGCTTTCAGCGGCACAGATCGAGAAGCAACTGGACCGTTCACTGGAACGGCTCGGCGTGGAGACGATCGACCTCTACCAATGCCACCGTTTCGACAAGGAGACGCCGCTGGAGGAGACGCTGACGGCGCTCGACAATGCGGTGAAGGCCGGCAAGGTGCGCGGCATCGGCTTCAGCGAGTGGAACGCGGAGCAAATCGATGCGGCAGCACAGGTTGCCCAGAGCGCGGGCTTGACGGCCTTCTGCTCCAGCCAGCCGCAATACTCCATGCTGTGGCGCAAACCGGAGGCCGGCGTTTTTGCCGCCTGCGCGCGGAACGGCATTGGCAATCTGGCGTTTTCACCGTTGTCGCATGGCGTGCTCACGGGGAAGTACAAGCCGGGCGAGCCACCACCGGCGGGTAGCCGCGCGGCCAGCTCGGAGATGAACCAGTTCATGGAGACGGCGGGACGGCACTTCCGCTCCGACTATCTGCTGGAGGCGGTCGGAAAGTTGAAGCCGATTGCTGCCGAACTTGGCTTGACGATGGTGCAGCTGGCGCTAGCATGGGTGTTACGCAGGCCGGAGGTGTCTTCGGCGATCATCGGCGCGTCTCGGCCCGAGCAGATTGCCGACAACGTGCGCGCGGTTGGCGTAGTGTTGCCGGATGAAGCGCTGGATCTGATTGAAGCAGCAGTGGGCGCGGTAGCAGTGCGGGAGTAGACGCTATCCCGTGTCAGAGATTCGCATCTCCACACCAAGCCAGGTCTCCGACAACAAAAATTCGCACAATGAGTTCGTGCTTTCCCAGGTCCCAGAATCGGGACCTGGGGCACCCAGAGTTTTATTCCCAAGGGGCCGAATTATCTTCCTGTGGGTCGGCTTCGCCGGTCAAAAAACTAGAAAAACGTTTTGACAAGATCGACCACCCGATAGTGTTCGTCAACGATGGGCAGTACACGCCATTTGTCGAAGGTGAGGCAGGGGTGGGCGATGTCGCAGGCGATCATGTCGCCCACGCGCACATCGTCGCCGGCAACGATCTTGAGGTAAGCGTGCTGATCCATCATCTTCGTAAGCTCCCAGTGCGGCGGCGCAGGCTGTGGAGCGGCATTGCCGGGACGATAGTGGAGCGCGGGGATGGGCAGGCCGGAATCGAAGGCGGCGTCGCGCTTGCCCAGGGTGAGGATGGCGCGGCCGGGCTCGGGGATGGATTGCACATAGGCCCAGACGTGGAGAGCAGGCTCGAGGCCGGAGTGCATTTGGCGGGCGATGGGGTTGGAGGCGAGGATGCGATTCTGCGCCTCTCGGTAAGCGCCGGCGTCGTGCGTCAGGTAGCAGCCGGGACGAAGCACGATCTCGATCGCTGCGCCGAATCCCGCTACGGAGAAGACCTCAGCCACCACGTCGTACCAGGCCGAGCCCGCGCCGGAGAGCAACGCCGGAGAGCGGCGGATGCGGCCCTGGGCAAGCAGATCGCGCGTGACAGAAACAGCGCGGTCCAGAAAGGCACGGATCGCAGCCTCCTCCTTGAGTACGCCTTCGTAGATCTCGACTCCTGCAAGAACCACCGAGTGACTCGAACGGTCGAGCGCGGCAAGCACCGCTTCCATCTGCACCTGATCGCGCACGCCAGCACGGCCGCCATCGACGCCAAGTTCGAGCAGGACATTGACCTGCTGACCGCGTGCGGCAAAGAATGCGCCCAGCTGATCCAGAAGATCGGCAGAGTCAACCAGGCAATAGAACTCGAAGCCCGGATCGGCCAGCAATTCAGAGACGATTTCCATGTTGCGGCGGCCGACGAGTTGGTTGGCCATCAGGACGCGACGGATGCCGTGCGCTGCGGCGACCTGCGTCTGGTGCGCGGTGGCCAGCGTGATGCCCCATGCACCGCTCTCGATCTGCATCTGGAAGAGCCGCGGCGCCATGGTGGTTTTGCCGTGTGGGGCGAGCTTCAGGCCGTAAGCATCGATGAAACGGCGCATCCAGTCTAGGTTGTGGCGGAGCTTGCCTGCGGAGAGCACGGCGCAGGGCAGGCTGAGGTCTTCGCGGAGGAGATTCCAACCGAGAGCTGCGATCTGCTCTGGCGTGCTTGCCGCACCCATGCTCCCGATGCCTTTGTTGAGTGGCGAGATAGCGGATAAAGAGGTTCGGCTGGCGGTGTCTGCGGTGCTCATCGGTCAATCCTCACGAAGATAGGCTTTGTCTGCATCGGCGTCAGAGTCCGTCTGAGGCTGGCGACGCCGTATAGATTAAGCGTATATCCTGACGGTGAGATTGAAGGAGCACACACTACGATGAGCATCCAACGGTATGGAGTGGAAGGCGGTTCCGGCGCGGGCGGGCAGCACCTGCCGTTTGCGCGCGCGGTGGAGGCGGGCGGATGGCTGTACGTCTCAGGGCAGACGCCGATGGTGAACGGCGAGGTGGTGGGAACCAACATTGTGCAGCAGACGCGGCAGGCGATCGAGAACCTGCTGGCGATTCTTTCCGAGGCCGGCTACGGACCGGAACATGTGGTGCGTTGCGGCGTTTGGCTGGACGATGCGCGGGACTTTGCGGCCTTCAACGGGGTCTTCAAACAGTACTTCGGCGCGAACCCGCCGGCGCGGTCGTGCGTGCAGTCCAGCATGGTGGTGGATTGCAAAGTTGAGATCGACTGCGTAGCCTACAAAGAAGTGGCACGTTATTGATCCGACCCTTAAGTAGTGCCTAGGCTTCCCACCCATTTCGCGATAGAGCCTGCGAAATGGATGGGGCACAGTGCTTTTATTTGAGGGCCGGATCAACAGAGACGCCGCGCTTTCCAACTATTTATTCTGTTCTCCCGTTTGCCTGACCTACGTCACTGAACGGATTTGCATTCTTCCCCGCGACCCACGGCGATTTACTCGCGGGATTTTCTGGAGCCATGGTTTTCTGCCTATGATCGATGCACACAGCTTGTATCTTCTTGTTGCGGCGCTGCTCTCCGTCCTTGGACTGATCGCGCTGATCGCGTTTGCCAAGCTGAACCCGGTGGTGACGCTGCTGCTGGCCTCGCTGGCGCTGGCTGCTGCGGCAGGGATGCCGCTGGCGACGGTGATCCACTCGTTTGAAAGCGGCGTGGGCGGAACGCTGGGGCATATCGCCGTGGTCGTCGGTCTGGGCACGATGCTGGGCAAGATGATGGCCGAGTCGGGCGCCTCAGAGCAGATCGCCTTCACGCTGGTGCGCGTCTTCGGCGAAAAACGCGTGCCCTGGGCGATGATGACCATCGCCATGATCGTCGGACTGCCTGCGTTCTTTGAGGTGGGCTTCGTCCTGCTGGTTCCTATTCTGTTCACGGTGGTGCGGCGGACGAAGACGCCGATTGTGCTGGCCGGTTTGCCGATGCTGGCTGGGCTCTCTGTCGTGCATGGGCTGGTGCCTCCGCATCCGGCGGCCATGCTGGCGGCCACGGCTTATCACGCCGACATTGGGCGCACCATATTCTTCGCGCTGCTGATAGGCATTCCAACAGCGATCATTGCTGGTCCGCTCTATGCGAAGCTGATTTCACCGCATGTGAGCACGACAGGCGAAAATGCAATGGCCGAGCAGCTGACGGCGCACGACGAAAAGCGCAAGCTGCCGAGTTTCGGGCTGAGCGTACTGGCGATTGTGTTGCCAGTATTGCTGATGCTGGTAGGCAGTTGGGCCGATGGAATTACGCGCGCAGGCAGCGGACTGAATAGCTTCCTGCACCTTGCGGGTAACGACGATATAGCGCTGCTGATCGGCGCGCTGTTCAGCTTTGCAACGCTGGGCATGATGCAGGGGTTCTCGCGCGCGACGATTCTCAAGTTCAGCAACGAGTGTCTGGCGCCAACGGCGGCGATTACGCTGCTGATCGGCGCAGGCGGCGGCTTCGGGCGCGTGCTGAGCGATAGCGGCGTTGCGACGGCCATCATCACCGTGGCGCTGCACAGCCAAATGCCGTTACTGCTGCTGGCGTGGCTGCTGGCCGCACTGGTGCGGTTGGCAACGGGTTCCTCGACGGTGGCGATGACCACGGCAGCAGGCATCATTGCGCCGATTGCAGCGCAGGCCGGCTGCCCGCATCCGGAGCTGCTGGCGATTGGGACCGGCGGCGGCGCGCTGATCTTTTCGCACGTGAACGACGGAGGCTTCTGGCTGGTGAAGGAGTACTACGGTCTGAGCGTGGTGGATACTTTCAAGACGTGGTCGGTTTGCGAGACGCTGATCTCAGTGGTCTCTCTGGCGCTGGCTGCGGGGTTGTGGATGGTGCTTTCTTGATCCGGCCATAAATAGTGTGTAGGTTTCCCACCCATTTCGCGATAAAACCTGCGAAATGGATGGGGCACGGGGCTTCTATTGGAGGGCCGGATCAATAGATAGATCGACAAGAAATAAGGGAGGTCGGACAATGAGCAGCGAATGGATGAAGGATGCGGTGTTGCAGGCAACCACACGCAGGCAGTTTGTGAAGGGCGCGACAGCGGCGGCACTGGCTGGAGCTATGCACGGCGTGGCGCAGCAGAGCGCAGAGAGAAAGATCTTTGCCTATGTGGGCACGTATACAACCAAGATGGATGGAGGCGGCAACGGCGAAGGAATCTTCCTATTCGAGTTGAACCCGCGCACCGGTGAACTGCTGAACAGGAAGTTGGCGGCAAAGACGCCGAATCCGTCGTGGATCGCGATTCACCCCAGCCGGAAATATCTTTACGCCATCAACGAGGTGACTACCTTCGAAGGCGGCAGCGGATCGGTAACCGCGTTTGGTGTGGACGAGACCACCGGCGCGCTGCACGAGCTGAATGTTGTGAGCTCGCAGGGAGCCGGACCCGCGCACATGAGCCTGGATGCAACGGGCAGGTTCGCATTTGTAGCCAACTATGCAGGAGGTAGCATCGCCGTTCTACCGGTGCTCGCCGATGGACGGCTGGGCGACGCAGTGGACACGCACAGGGATACGGATGCCATTAGCGGCAAGAGCGCGACAAATGCACCGTTGGGAAGCTTTGCGCACAGCGGGCACGACAAGCCCCATGCACACATGATTGCGCCCGATCCACAGAACCGGTTCGTACTGCAGTCGGACCTGGGACAGGATCGCATCTACGTGTATCGCTTCGATGCGGCAACGGGAACGCTGACGCCGGCCGCGACACCGTACACTTCCCTGCCCTCCGGAGACGGGCCGCGCCACTTTGCCTTTCATCCCAATGGGCACTGGCTCTATTTGCTGCAGGAAGAGGCATCGACGGTGGTGTTGTTCCACTTCGACCAGCAGAATGGAGGCCTGACAGAAAAGCAGACGCTCTCAACACTGCCCAGTGGATTTGCAGGAACCAGCTATACATCGGAGATTCTGGTTTCGAAGGACGGAAGGTTTGTTTACTGTGTCAACCGCCTGCATGACACGATTGCGATCTTCGCAGTCGGCGGCGGCGGAATGCTGCATCCGCTCGGCGAGGTGTCGACGATGGGCGACTATCCACGGCATTTCTCGATTGCGCCCGGCGGGGAGTTTCTTTACGTTTGCAACCAGCTCAGCGATTCCATTGCGACCTTCCGGATCGATCATGGAACTGGCCAGCTCAAGTTCACGGGGCAGTATACGGCGGTGGGAAGCCCGGCGATTTTGACGTTTCTGTGAGTCAGCGCGGCAGCAGGTTATTGATTCGGCCCTTAGACAGGGTGTAGGCTTCCCACCCATTTCGCGATAAAACCTGCGAAATGGATGGGGCACCCGAAACTCTATACCAAGTGGAGAACTGTTCTACAAAGATCATGCCCTTGCGCATTGCGCAAGGGCATGATCTTTGTAACGTTAGTCTGGCGAATTCTCTGTTTGTCTACGCCTCACACAGGATGGTGGCCCATTTGCGCACGTCGTCGGCGCGGATGGGGTTTCCAGCGGCATCGGCAGAGGCCAGCTGCACGGCGAAGTTGCCGACCGTGGTGGACTCGGTCTGGCCGACTTCAATGGGCAGCCCAGTGCGCTCTTCGGTGAGGCGGATGAGCAGCTTGTTGCGGTTGGCGCCGCCCAGCATGTGAATGCCGGTGAGCTTGCAGCCGAGCATCTGCTCGAGCGCGGCCAGCGCGGCAGCATAACGCACCGAGAGGCTCTCAAAGATGATGCGCGCGAAGATGGGCTCGTTGCCGGCCACGTCGGGCACGGTGTCAAAGCCTCGGCGGGCCAGCTCGTTGTTGATACGGTTGGGCATGTCGGAGTCGAGCATGAGCGGCTCGGCGTCCATATCGACGATGCCGGTGGAGATGGCGACCTCTCCGGCATCATGGACAATATCTTCGATCTTCCAGCCGCGTCCTTCCGCTTCCCAACCTTCCATGCACTGCTGCAGCACCCACATGCTGTTGATGAGCGAGTGGAAGAGCAGGTCGCCGGTGGCCGCGCCCAGGTTGGTGTAGCCGGAATCGAAGGCCTGCTGCGTGGTGCAGGGCGTGGTGGTGCGGGTGCCGACCAGCGACCAGGTGCCGGAGCTGATGTAAGCCTTGGTGCTCATGTCGGCTGGAATGCCGGCGATGGCCGATGCGGTGTCGTGGCAGGCGGGCACGATGAGCTGGGTATCGGCGAATGCGGCCAGCGAGGCCAGCGGTCCGGAGAGCTTACCAACAACCGTGCCAGCACGAACGATGGGCGGCGCAGCTTCCAGCGAGAGGCCGAGCTTGGTGAAGACCTCCGCCGACCAGTCGCGGGTCTTGAGATCGACCAGGCCGGTGTGCGTGGCGTGGGTGTACTCCGAGACGCGGCGTGCGCCGAGCCACATAAGAATGTACTCGGGCATCATGACCCAGGGCGTGGCGGGATCGATGTGCGCGGCCGGGTCGGCCATGAGCTGATAAGCCGTATTGAGGCGGACCGGGATGGCGCCGGTGATCTGGTAGATGTCAAAGGGCGCAAGGATCTTGTCAGCCGCCTCCTTGGTGGCGCCGGTGCGCTCGTCGCGATAGCAAAAGGGCTGGTGGAGCGGCTTGCCGTCGGGCGCGAGGCGGACGTAGTCCACGCCCCAGCAATCGACGGCGATGGAGGCAATGCCTTCCGGGGCAATTGCGGCAGCCTTGCGCAAGCCCTCTTCAAGGCCTAAGAGAATGCGATCCAACTCCCAGTGCAGTGAGTCGCCCTGGCGGACCGGGCCGTTGGAGATGCGATGAACCACTTCGATAGAAGGCTTACCGGCTATCCAGCGCAGCAGTGAGACGCGGCAGCTTTGCGCTCCGAGGTCGATGGCGATGCGTGCAGGTTGTTGCATGGCGGCGGTTCAATCTCCGTTCAAGGCAAAGCAGGACTAGGCCGGCCTGTAGAGCCAGCGGTAAGAAACTCTAGCGGCTCGTGTGAGCCATCCGCGGAGATGGCGCTCAATTGGCTTCCAGCTCGGCCACCACGCCCTCGAGCTGCGGAAGGCCGGGAGCCGGCTGCACATCCACCAGGGTCTCCGGGGTAACGGCGTGATGGCGCACGTAGTTGTACGGCGGCACGATGTTGCCGCGCAGCAAGGCAATACCCAGCTGAATAAGGCGCGGACCGTAGGTTTCAACGTCGTGCGAGATGGAGCCGATGAGAGCGCTGGAACCTTTGAGCATCTCTTCGACGACTTCGGGAATACAATCCTGCCCCACGATCGCGAGGTCGGATTCGCAGTTTAACTCGCGGGCTGCATCGAGCACGCCGAGGGCGCTGGAGTCAGTAGCGGCGGCCACCAGGATGCGTTCGCCAGGCTGATGCGTCTGGAGCACTTCGCGCATGGCCATGCGGCTGAAGTCGCGCATGCCGCGGCCATCGATCTGCAGGAAGCGGTCAGCGGGAATCTCTGTCATGCGGGCGCGGATACTGTCAAAGGCGCCGTAGATACGGCTCTGGACGAAGCTGCCCGCCTCATTAAAGCCGACTCCGATGACGCGATCGACCTTGCCCTTCCATCTGGTCTGCGCGTGCTTGACCAGCACCGCGCCCACCTCGTAACCGGCCTCGAAGTTATCCACACCGAAGTACGTGGCGTTGGGGTGGGGCACATCGATGGCGATGAGTGGAATGTCAGCTTTCTTGAAGATGTGCGCAATACGCGGAGCGACGGCTTCTTCCACCTGGAACTCGAGAACGATGTCAACGCGTTTGGCGACCAGTTCCTCGGCGTTGTGGATGGCGATGTCGGCATCGTAACGGTTGTCGAGCACGATGAGCTCGACGCCGGCGGAGGCGGCGGCAGCGGTAACGCTCTGCGCTACGGCCTGGGGAAAGGGCATGTCGGCGCTCTGCACGGCAAAGCCAAAGCGCAGGCGGCGCGGGCGCGAAACCAGCCGGTACTGGCCGTTCTGCGATTGGGCCACGTAACCGCGATGCGCCAGGGTCTTGAGAATGCGGTAGACGCTGGTCTTCGAGATGCGGGTCTTCTGGTAGACGTCTTCGAGAGACAGAGAGGTATGATCCTGCTCCAGCAGCTCGATGACATCGAGCGCTTTGGAGAGAATTGGAATCAGGTACAGCCGCTTGATTTTTGCTTTGGCCACTTGCGCATCTCCCTGCATTGATCCGGTAGAGCAACAGGATGCCGCATCGGTACTGCACGACATTGCTCTGAATCCGCCTGAAACCATCGTCAAAATGGCTGCCAGGAATCAGCAACCATCATAGACGATGGAAAGCAGGTTAACGTAGTACTCAAAAATCAGCGAGCTTCCTCGTCGTTTACCAGAATGACCTCAAGAAAGCGCGGCCCATGGACCCCCTTGATGCGGGTCATTTCGATGTCGGCTGTGGCGCTGGGCCCGGAGATGGTGGTGGCCAGTGCTGGAGGTTGCGCACAGCGGCGGAAGTACTCCGGAAGGGTCTCGACGATCTGGCTGGTGCGCAGGATGCAGAGGTGGAAGTCTGGCAAGAGGCTGATAACGCGCCGGCCTTCCGATGCGGAGTGGTGAAGGACGATGGTGCCGGAGTCAGCGACGGCGCAAAATGCCGCGGTCACTACGCCTTCCGCCGTTTCAATCTCTTCGGAGGCGAGGCCGTTATCGACCTTCCATTCATAGCCGGCGGCAAGCCACTCGGCGGGCAGCGCGGGAGGAACAACAAACTTGCGATGGCCGCTCGCTGCCAGCTTTTGGGCGATGGCAGCCGGCAACTCAGCTGGCGTGGTCTCGGTAACGCCGGCTTCGTACTCGCGCAGGCGCTCGATCATCAGATCCAGCGTCTGCTTGCGGCTGAGTTGGCCCGTATGGACGTAAGGACGCGGCAAAGCGGCGTAGGCCTCGGCACGCGCGGCATCGTTTTTGGCCACGGATTTGGTGGCCGAGCGAATGCGGTCGTAGATCTTCTTGCGTGAGGAAACTGCCGTGGTCATTGGGCCTCCTTGTTACGCGCCGCCCACCACTCATGGAAGGTCTGGCTGGGCAGGCCGCGCAGGTCGCGGGTCTGCGTCCACTTGCCGCCGACGCTGGGCAGCCAGTGTATCCAACCGTCGGAGCCCGTGAAGAGCCCCAGGCCAATGCGGCCGAAGAACTGCGCCGTGTGAAACAGCCATGCGCGCGAAAACAGTAGATTGGCGACGCGAAGGCCGAGATACATGGGATCGAAGAAGCGCTTCAGATCCTTGCGTTCGCGGTTGGTTACCTGCGCGCGCAGATCCAGCAGCACCTCGGGAATGTTGATCTTGACCGGGCAAACCTCGTAGCAGGCGCCGCACAGCGAAGAGGCGTAAGGCAGCGACTGCGCGTAGTTCATCTGCATCAGCTGCGGAGTCAGGATGGCGCCGATGGGGCCAGGATAGACCGAGCCGTAGGCATGACCGCCAGTCTGCCGATAGACGGGGCAGGCGTTCATGCAGGCCGCGCAGCGGATGCACTTCAGCGTCTGGCGTTCGTGCTCGCTGGCCAGAATCGACGAGCGGCCGTTGTCGAGCAGGATCACGTGGAAGCGCTCGGGGCCATCGCCGGGCGTAACGCCGGTCCAGATGGAGTTGTAGGGGTTCATGCGCTCGCCAGTGGCAGAGCGGCCCAGCAGTTGCAGCACAACTTCAAGATCCTGGAAGCGGGGCAGCACCTTCTCAATGCCGGCGATGGTGATCATGGCCTTGGGCAGCGTGAGGCACATGCGGCCGTTGCCTTCTGACTCGACGACGGCCACCGCACCGGTCTCAGCAACGAGGAAGTTAGCGCCGCTGATGGCGGTGGGAATCTCAAGAAACTTACGGCGCAGATAATGACGCGCGGCATTGGTCAGCTCCCTGGGTTCGTCCGAGAGATCCTTGAGGCCCATGGTGCGGGAGAAGATTTCGCGCACCTGGCTGCGATTGACATGCAGCGCAGGCACAACGATGTGCGAAGGCTCCTGCTCGCCGAGTTGCAGAATGATCTCGGCCAGATCGGTCTCGTAGGCCTTGACGCCATTGGTGTCGAGATACGGATTGAGCTGAATCTCGGCCGAGGTCATGGTCTTGATCTTGATGACCTCGCTGGCCTTCTCTTCGCGCAGAATGTCGAGCACAATGCGGCGGGCCTCATCGGCGTCGGCGGCCCAGTGCACAATGCCGCCGCGCTCGGTGCAGCGCTGCTCGAACTGTTCAAGATACGCGCCCAGATTCTCCAGCACATGCATGCGCATGGCATCGGCAGCGGTACGCAACTCCTGCCAGTCGGTCTTCTCCGCAACCAGCTTGGCGCGCTTGGACTGGATCACGTCGATGGCGTGGGCCACGTTCTTGCGCAACTGCGGATTGCGCAGCACGGGCAGCACGGCCTTGGGAAAGGGCAGCGCATGGCGGGGGTCGAGAATGGGTTGGTTTGAGGCAGAGTGGCTCATTCGGACACCTCGGCTTGCAGCAGGTCGGTGCTGGCCAGAATCTCGGCCATATGAATGGTCTTCATGCCCAGATACTGGCGATGCAAAGCGCCGCCCTGATGCATGAGGCAGCTGTTATCGACCGCGGTGCAGAACTCAGCTTTGGTGGAAAGCATATCTTGCAGCTTGGCAGCCAGCATGGCGGAGGAGACCTCAGCGTTCTTCACCGAGAATGTGCCGCCAAAGCCGCAACAGCGGTCGATATTCGGCATTTCCACCAGATCGATGCCACGCACCTTGCGCAACAGCCGCATGGGCCGGTCGCCCAGATTCAGGCCGCGCAGGCTGTGGCAACTGGCATGATAGGTGACGCGATGCGGGAAGTATGCGCCCACGTCCTCCACGCCCAGCTTGTCGATGAGGAACTCGCTGAGCTCGAAGATGCGCGGCAGCAGGGCATGGAACTCGTTGCGCAGAGCCTCGTTGCCCAGCTCGCGAAGCAGCGTGGGATACTGGTCGCGAATCATGGCGACGCAGGACGAGGACGGAATGACAATTGTTTCAGTGTCCCGATACATGCGGATGAAGCGTTTGGCCTGAGAGAAGGCCTCGCCGCGGAATCCGGTGTTGGAGTGCATCTGGCCGCAACAGGTCTGGCCGGGATGGAAGTCCAGTTCCACGCCCAGCCGTTCCAGCAGCGAGACGACAGCTCGACCGGTCTCCGGGTAAAGAGTATCGTTATAGCAAGTAATAAAGATTGATGCGCGCATAGCTGTGACCCAGGTTTTGGTCTTTCACCCAGGAAAGACGAATCATATACGATAGGAAAACTATTGTCTATTGCAATTTCAAACCCATTGCTTGCAGAGTTTCGCAGCCTGTATTAGATGGAAAATGCGCGCTGGCGCAGGGATGCGACGTTTGACACCAGCCCCTGTATTATTGATCCGGCAAGAAAACAGTGACATCGCATTCCCACCCATTTCCGCAAAAAACGCGGAAATGGATGGGGCACCCTGACAGTATTTAATTGCCGAATCAATAGTCTGCCCGGCGGCAGAAAAAAACGCAAGAAAGTTCTTTCCTCAGTACGGCTCCGCCCAGACAACATCCTTACCAGACCCTGTGTCAACCGGAACGCTCAAAAATCGTCCAGATAACTGTTAGATCGAAATCGGTGGCAGAAGGGAACCCTGCGCTTCAATGTGCTGGAACCAGTTGCCGGAATGAGTTCCGTCAAGCAAGGTCTTGAGAAGCAAACAGCGGCCGATCCGCTGTAAAACGCCCAGACCGTGCGCAGGATGCAGCCGGAAGACTCCCGTTGAGCCAGCCATCCCCTCTGCCGACGTATGATTGCACCAGATGCAGGACTGCCGCCGCTGAAATTCCGGTATGGGGTGCCGGAAAGAAAAGCGGTGGTCACAGCAACTCTTCCCCTCCCCCGGGGTTTTGCACAATGAAAGGGCCAGGAAACAACCATGCCGAAACTGCGCTCACTCTCTGTCAGCCTGCTTGCAGGCCTGCTATTTTGCGCGGCTTCATTGCCGTCCCAGCAGGCCACAGCACCGTTGAACCGCGTCACGGACTCCATCAACGACCAGCAATTGGTCACATTGAAGGGGACCGTTCATCCGCTGGCCAACGCCAGTAACGATCGCGGAGCCGCGCCCGACAGCCTGCCGCTGGAGCGGATGCATCTGTATCTGAAGCGCAGCGACAGCCAGGAGGCGGCGCTGAAGCAGCTCATCGCGGACCAGCACACGCCCGGCTCAGCTAACTACCACAAGTGGCTCACGCCGGATGAGTTTGGCAAGCAGTTCGGCCCCTCGGACCAAGATATTGCAGCCCTGCAGACATGGTTGACCGGGCACGGCTTTAGCGTGGCGAAGGTGAACCCGGGCAAGTTGACGATGGAGATCTCAGGCAGCGTGGCGCAGATGCGCTCGGCCTTCCATACGCAGATTCACAAGTACCAGGTGAACGGCGAGACGCACTACGCCAACGCGACCGACCCGAAGATTCCCTCGGCTCTGGCCCCGGTGTTGGGTGGTTTTGTTTCGCTCAACAATTTCCGGCTGAAGAGCTATGCCCACAAGCTGGGCAAGGCAAGCTACGATCCGAAGACGGGCAAGACCACGCCGCAGTGGACGATCGGCTCCGGGACCGTGAATCCGGCCAACTACAACTTTGTGCTGTCGCCGGCCGACTATGCGGTTCAGTACGATTTGAAACCGCTTTATACAGCGGGCGTCAACGGCGCCGGGCAGGCCATCGCCATCATCAACGACTCCAACATCAATGTCGGGCTGGTGAACCAGTTCCGCACTCTGTTTGGCCTCACCGCCAATCCGCCGCAAGTGATTATCGATGGCGACGATCCAGGTGTGGACGGAATCAGCAATTACGACGGCCCCAACTACGATTCGGTGGAAGCGTATCTCGATGTGGAGTGGTCTGGCGCGGTTGCGCCCAGCGCCACCGTCGATCTGGTGATTGCCGCTGACACGGCGCTCTCCAACGGCCTCGAACTCGCGGCCGAGCGCGCAGTCTACAGCAACATCGCGCCGGTGATGAGCATCAGCTTTGGCCAGTGCGAGTATTACCTTGGCTCGGAAAACTCCTTCTTGAGCGGATTGTGGGAGCAGGCGGCGGCACAGGGCATCACGGTGATGGTTTCCACCGGCGATAGCGGCTCGGCAGGGTGCGACGACGATAATTCGCAGTACTACGCCGTAGACGGACAGGCGGTGAACGGCTTTGCCTCGACGCCGTACAACGTGGCCGTGGGCGGCACGGACTTTTATTACAGCCAGTACAACAGCACTTCCACGACCGCCTTGAACAATCAACTGGCCACCTACTGGAACACCACCGCCAGCAATGCCACGCCGACAGCATCCATCCAAGGCTATATTCCCGAGCAGCCGTGGAACGACAGCCAATATGGGCTGAACATCCTGAGCGAATATACGTTGAGCGGAGACCTGGCTACGAGCATGGCCGCCGGCAGCGGCGGAGCCAGCAACGCCGCCATTTGCAGCAGCAACACCTACAACAGTACGACAGGCTATTGCTCCGTTACGCCGACCGGCTATCCGAAGCCGACTTGGCAAGCGGCGCTCACCCCGGCCGACGGCGTGCGCGATCTGCCCGACGTATCGTTGTTCGCATCGAGCGGCGTCAATGACAGCTACTATCCGATCTGCGCCACGGATGGGGATTGCACGCAGGTCAACGGCGGATCTGTGCAAATCTATGGCGTCGGCGGCACCTCGGCTTCGTCGCCCTCGTTTGCCGGCATCATGGCGCTGGTCAACCAGAAGTACGGACGCCAGGGGCAGGCGAACACGGTGCTGTATCCGCTAGCGGCACAGTACCCGGCGGCCTTCCACGACGTGACGGTGGGCACCAATACAGTGCCTTGCGAATATGCACCTACGGATACGACCAACTGCATTGCCCCGCCGTCATCGAACTCCATCGTGCTGGGCAGCATCACCGAAGGGCAGATTGGAACGGGTTCGACACCCCAGTACAACGCCGGAACGGGCTACGATCTGGCCACCGGCCTGGGCACCATCGACGCCAATGTGCTGGTGACCAACTGGGGCAACGTGAAGTTGGCCGCAACTCAGACCACGCTGAATGCGCTGAGCCCGGCTCAGGCCACGTATGCCCACGGAACCGCGATCACCTTCAGCGGAGCTGTCTCAGAGACCTCGGGCAGCGGCACGCCCACCGGCAACGTTGCACTGCTGGCCGACAGCACCGAGCAGGGGCAGCAAGGACAGAACATCTTCACACTGACCAGCGGGGGCTACTCTGGCAGCGTAAGCACCCTGCCGGGCGGTACCTACAACGTGTGGACCCAATACGGCGGCGACTCGAGCAACGCGTCGAGCACTTCGACCAAGACGCAGATCACCATCAACCCTGAGACGCCGGGCATCAACTTCAACATCTTCTCGGGCAATTACTACTCCACCACCGGCTCCGGCAACGGGCCAGGAAGCTCGGTCGACTACGGTACGCAGCTGATGCTGAGCGCACTGGTAGCTCCCAGCGCGCAGCTTTCGGCGGTGCAGAATTGCGTGATCAACGGATGCACTACGCCTCCAGCCTTCACGACGCCAACCGGAACGGTAGCCTTTACCGACGGCGCAAGCGCGCTGAACAACGCCTCGATCAATGCCGAAGGCGATGCTGAATACAATGCGGCCTTCTCTGTGGGATCGCACTCGGTAACTGCGGCCTATCCCGGCGACAAGAGCTACAACGCGGTAACGTCGGGCGCTATTGCCTTCACGGTCGTTCAGGATCAGCCCAAGATCTTGATCAATGCTCCGATTGCGACCACTTCGGGCAGCCTCATCAACGGCTCTGGCCAGCCAACCATCCTATCGGTTCAGGTGGAGAACTATGCGCAATACAGCAGCGGTCTTCCCACTCCGGTGGCCGCGCCCACGGGCACCATTGTCTACACCAGCTCTCCCACTGGAATCTCCGGCAGCGTAACGCTCAGCCCGGCCGTAGACCCGAACACTTCGGCGGTAGAGGGCGTAGCCAACATTACCATTCCAGCGGGAACGGCCGCAGGAAACTATACCGTCACGATTACCTACAATGGCGATACGAATTACGTTGGCGAAAAGGGCAACATCACAGTTCCGATTGCCAATGTGACTGGTCTGGCTTCAACGACTGCCGCAACCATAACCGGAAGTATCTCGCCCACTTCGACCCTCACCATTAACGGAACCGTGACCGGCGCGGGAACAGCGGCGCCGACCAGCAGTTCGACTCTCGGGACTGGCGTACTGGTCTTCGTCTCCGGCGATTCGGCAAACAACAATTATCTGGGTGAGGCTTACTTCTCATCGAGCGCCAGCAACGTATCGAGCTTCTCCTTCACTCTGAACAGCCAGTCTCTGCCGCAGGGTGCAAACCTAATCACGCTGCAGTACACCGGCGACAGCGTTTACCAGCCGTCAGCCGTGGTTTTGAACGCGGGCAGTCCCATTTCCAATCCGCTTTCCGACTTCACGCTGATCCCCACCACGACCAATCAACCGGTCACGGCGGGGTCGAGCGCAACCGATACCATCCAGCTTGCCTCAGTGAACGGTTTCAGCGGAACGGTGAATCTGACGTGCACGGCAGCGGCGGGCGTAGGCTGCGCCATCGGCAGCACGGCTGGGCTGAGCAGCGGCGGCAGCACGACCGCGACGCTGACCGTGACAGCGCCAACCGACACCGCCAACCAGACATATAACGTGCTGGTAAAGGCCACCGACGCGGCTACGGGCAAGTATGTTCACACGCTGGGCATCAACGCGGTCGTAACCGGATCTACGGTAGGCACGAAGAGCTTTGCGTTGGGCGCGGGTACAACCAGCCTGAGCCTGGACGCGAGCAATACGGTCAACAACTCCGGCGCCTCGGCGATCACGGTAACGCCGCTGGGCGGATTCACAGGATCGGTAGCACTGAGCTGCGCCGTAACTCCCGTGGGATCGACCAGCCCCACGTGCAGTGTGGGCTCGCCGGTAACGCTGGGTGCGGCGCAGACGCAAACACTGACGGTGATCACCTCCAGCACCACGGCAGCCGGAACCTACACGGTGACGGTGACGGGCACTTCGGGCTCCATCACCATCACCACGCCAGTCAGCGTGGGTGTGGGCACGCCAAGCTTTACCGCAGCCAATAGCGGCGCGGTAACGATTGCCACTCAGGGCGCAACAGGAACCGCGACCATCACCGTGACGCCGACCAATGGATTCACCGGGACGGTGTCTTTGAGCTGCGTCGTTGCTGGACCGAGCGGGGCCAACGATCCGGCCACATGCAGCATTCCCGCATCGGTGTCGATTACCTCGACCACCGCGCAAACGCCCACACTGACCATCACCACAACCGCGGCGACCGCGATGAGCAAGCCTCCGCAGTTCTTCTGGCCGGCAACGGGTGGAACGGCGCTGGCTGTGCTGTTCTTGTTCGGTATCTCAAAGAAGCGGCGCGGCTGGCTGGCAATGCTGGGTGTGCTGGTTCTCATGATTACGGCGGCAGCAATCGGTTGCGGTGGCGGTGGCAGCAGCAACAACACCGGAAGCTCCTCCAACTCCGGCACAACGCCGGGAACCTACACGGTGACCGTGACAGCAACGTCAGGTTCTGGTTCGAGCGCCATTACGCAGACCACGGCGGTGACGGTAACTGTGAACTAACGCCATCCACACTGGACCGGCAAATCGCCCTTCCCTCGGGAAGGGCGATTTGTTTTTTGCAGAGAACTGCATGGGATAGCCGTTTGATGCGGGTAAGAGGCTCAGGCGGCAAGATCGCGCCCATGGCGCTCGGGACCAAAGAGGCAGGTAAGGAAGAGCGCGGCGATGGTGCAGACCTCAAAGAGCGTAAGCGCGCGGGAATAGCCAAAGACGCTGCGCAGCCAGAACTCAATGCCCACGCAAGGCGCGCCGCACAGCATACCCAACTGATAAACGACACCAGCGAACAGACTGCGCGCGCCTGAGGGCGATAGCTCGTTCAAGTGCGCGGGGACGACACCGAAGACTCCCTGAACGCCGAACTGAAGAACGAAGGCTCCCACGGCGATGACGCCGAGCGACGAACCAAAGGCCCAGGGCCAGAGCGCGACCGTGCAGATGCCAAGCGCAAGCAGAATGGAGCGGCGGCGGCCGATGCGTTGTGAGAGATGGCCGATGACCAACGCGCCGAGGATCGCGCCCACGTTGTAGAGAATGGCAAGATTCGAAACCATTGCACCTGAAAACCCGTGCACGGATTTCAGGAAGTCGGGATATAGGTCCTGCGTGCCGTGCGAAAGGCATGTGATCACCGTCATCAGCAGCACGAGATAGGCGAAGGTCTTCCGGTTGTCGATGAACGAACGCAGAATCACGGCCAGGCTCGATGCGCGGGTGCGCTCAAAGGCCGCAGGTTCTGGAGACAACATGGCCAGCAGAACAACGAAGACAGCTACAACCACGCTAGCTAGAAAGATGGATTGCCAGCCGAAGCTGGGTTCCATCACGCGAACGGCGACGGCGGCCAGCAGGTAACCGAGCGCGTAGCCGGCCTGCAGAATGCCGGAGAACAAGCCGCGCCAGCGCGTTGGAGAGCTCTCCATGACCAGCGATGCGCCGATGCCCCAGTAGCCGCCCATAGCCACGCCGTAGAGCGCGCGGACGACGATGAAGGCTGTGTAACTGGGTGCGAAGGGTGTGAGTGCGGTGAAGATGGTGAAACTCACCACGCAGGCGATGAGCGGGCGACGACGGCCATAGCGATCAGCAAGCGCACCGAAGACAAGCGCGCCGAGCGGGCGTGTGGCCAGGGTGAGCGTGATGCTCCAGACGACGGAGGATTTATCGACGTGGAAGCCTTTGGCCAGCGCATCGACGACAAAGACGAGGACGAAGAAGCTGAAGGCGTCGAGAACCCAGCCGAGGATGCCGGAGGCAACGGCGAAACCCCAGCGCGATGGCAGGGCTGATGTGGGTGCGGGATTTTCTGTCCCTGTTTTCATGGTTCGCTTTCGTGTTGCCGGGCAAGTAGCCAGTTTGGTGAGTTCGAAGATCGTTGAAGAACAACCGCAGATCCTTCGACTCACCACCCCCAGGCTGAAGAAAACGCCTGGGGCCCCGTTCGCTCAGGATGATAGCTGCTGTTTGTTGTGCGTGCTCAGGATGACATTTGTTGTTCCGCTGTGTACTTCTGACTCAGGACAGTAGAGAAAGATTTCTGCTTTATGTCAGAGGCGTTGCAGCGTCAGGCCGCCATCGAGGATGAGAACCTGCCCGGTGGCATAGGCAAGCTCGCCCGAGACCAACACGCCAACAGCTTTGCCGATGTCTTCCGGCATACCCCAACGCTTGTCGAGCAGAAGGCCCTGCTCGATGAGCGCGTCGTACTTGGCGCGGACACCTGCGGTCATGTCACTGGCGATGATGCCGGGGCGCACTTCGTAGACACCGATGTGGTTCTCGGCAAGGCGCGCCGCCCATAGCTGCGTGGCCATGGCAATGCCGGCCTTCGAGATGCAGTAGTCGCCGCGATTGGTGCTGGCAACCGTGGCCGAGATGGAGCTGATGTTGACGATGGTACGGCGCGTATTCTGGTCGGCAGCTTGCTGGCGAATCATCCAAACCGCAACGGATTGGGTAAGAAAATAGGGGCCTTTGAGGTTGGTCAAAATCAATTCGTCAAAACTCTCCTCGGTGGCGTCAAGCAGATCGGCGCGCACGCGCGGCGCGATGCCCGCATTATTCACCAAAACATCGAGGCGGCCGAAAGAGGCTTCGATCGAGCGGAGCAGATGGGTGCGGTCATCGGCGCTGGCCACGTCTGCAGGAATGTAGATGGACTGCGGCGCATGAGCACGAATCTCGTCGAGCGCGGGCACAACCTGCTCTGCGGTGCGGCGTCCGGAGATGACAAGCGTAAAGCCCGCGCGGGCCAACTCGATTGCAATGCCAAAGCCGATGCCGCGCGCACCGCCAGTGACCAGAGCTACTTTCGTGTCCTGCATGAAGGTTCCTTTCATCTAGCCAATAAACGCGAGCTAGTGGAGTGTCTCTGAAATTGCATCTGTTTCCCTTGCCGAATTGCCGGTCTACAGGGTTGTTCTGCTTTCCCTCAGGGGCTAAAGCCCACTCAGTTTGCAGTGTTTATGGCACGACTGAAGTCGTGCCCTGACACAAAACATAAACCACCATCTGCATGAGACACACGACTAGAAGAACGTGTAGTAGCGTCCCTCGGCGATGCGAGTAACCAACAACATGGCTTCGAGCAGGTGGTAGTCGCCCCACATGGAGGATTCGTTGCATGGCACGTGCTGGCCTGCGGGGATGGCATCCCATCCGTTGGGCCGGTGATAGACACTGTGCAGAAGAAGGCCTTCGTGCGCGGCATCTGCGGAGAGATAAGGCTCTTCGAGAAGACGCGCCATCACCGTGAGGCCAGCCTGCGTATAGACGCGGCCTTCATCGCCGAGTGCGTGGCCCAGGCGCAGCAGACCTTGCGCGGCGATGGCGCTGGCCGAGGAGTCAACGGGCTCGAAGGTGTTGAAGGGATCGGCCGCGCGCGCCTGCCAGTCGCCCAGTCGATGTAGATTGGGCGCGCCTGTGTCCCAGTAGCACATGCCATCGAGCGCGGTGGCGTTGGCGATGTAGAAATCGCAGGTGGCGCGGGCGGCACGCTCAACGAGTGCGAGAAGTTCTGTGCGCTCGGGAATGCCATCGACGCCGAAATCCGACTCGGGCAACGTGCGAAGAAATTCGAGTTGCTCGGAGTAGCCGAGCATGGCCCAGGCAAGGCCGCGCGTCCATGTGGTGAAGGGCGAGAAGCCCTGTTGCGACGAAGGGCAGCGAAACGCGCCGCTTACCGTATTGAAGATGGCTTCATGGAGGGTGCGGCCGCGCAGATCGGGTGTGTCGTAGAAGTCACGGCTCTCGCCGTAGTAGATGCTGTACTGGGCTGATGTGCGGGCGTGCGTGGCGAGACGAGAAAGCAGATTGATGCGTGTGTCCTGCTCGCCGCAGAGAGCATGGCCCAGCGCGTGAGAGACGCCGACGATGCGCAGGCTGCGAATGGTATCGATAAACAACGAGTGCGGGCCGTTGAAAGAGTGGATGAAACCGAGACCGTCGGGCAACTGCGTCCAGCGCGCGGCCTGCACTGCTCCGGAAACTTTGAGGGCGAGCTCGTAGAAGTTCAGCTCCCACTCATCGCGCTCTATACGGCCTTCCAGCATGAGGCGGCGCAGTTGTCCGTAAGTGGAGATGTTGTTGAAGCCGTGGTCGTGGACGCCGGTGTGGGTCAGGTGCTCGGCCATGTCGCGGACAATGTGCCGACGCGCCGCATCAAGCAGGGCGCTATCATCGGCAAGGTCGAAGCAGTTGAGCGCGTTGCCGTACTGAAAGCCCTGCGTCCACTGCGTCCATCCACGCGCGGTGTATTTGCCGTCGATGGTGAAGACGGGCGCGCCGTCGGCTGGTTTCCAGCGTGCGTCGAGGCGCTGCGTTTTGGCGCTGGCCAGCTCGACGGCGCGATGGATGGCGGGGAGAAGATCGTTGGCGGTGAGTGCGTTGTTTGGTTGCATGAAAGACGATCCCGATTACACGAATTGTTCGAAGCGCTCGACGACCTGGGCGAGAACGGTGTCTGGATCGGCGTCCCAGAGAGCGCGGTTGAAGATCTCGACTTCGATGGGACCGGTGTAACCGGCTTGCTCAACGAGAGCGCGAATGCCACGGTTATCGATAACACCGTCGCCCATCAGGCCGCGGCCGAGCAACACATCGGGCAGCGGTACGAGCCAGTCGGAGACGTGGAAGCCAAAGATGCGGCCTGAGGCGCGCGCAATGGCTGCTGCAAGCTCAGGGTCCCACCAGATGTGAAAAACATCGAGGACTACGCCAACCTCGGCGGCATCGTAGGCTGCCGCGAGCTTGAGCGCTTGATCGATGGTATTGAGCACAGCGCGATCAGCGGCGAACATGGGATGCAGCGGTTCAAGACCGATGCGAACTTTGCGTTCACGTGCATAGGGGACGACTGCGGCGATACCATCGGCTACCATCGCTCGTGCGGCCTCAATGCCAATGCCCTGGCAGCCGCCAACGACAAGTACGAGCGAGTCGGCGTTAAGCTCCGCGGCCTCATCGATGGCGCGAAAGTTGTCTTCGATGTTCTTTTGGCGTTCGGCTGCTGTGGGCGCGGGAAACATGCCGCCACGGCAGACGCTCGATACATGAAGACCTGCGCTGCGAACGAGGCGTACACACTCGGCGAGACCAGTCTCCGCAATCTTGTGACGCCAGAGCGCGATGCTGGGAACGCCGTGGCGCTGACAGCCTTCGACGGCTTGCGCCACGCTCCAGCTGGAGGTGGTGATCTGGTTGAGCGAGAGTCTTTTCTTATCGGCCATGTTCCTTTTCCTGCTGGAGCTTCCCTGCTCTGTTCCTGGTTGACCTACTGACCTGGTTACGGAACATTTCCCCTGTTGCTGTAGTAGGTTCCTTGCGGTCCCACCCTAGCCGCAAGAACAAGTACGCGGCGAGGATGGGGCACCAGAATATTTCAGGCTAGAGCAGCGAGAGCGCGGGGACATCGATCCAGCGGCGCTCTTGCCAGGACTGATGCGCAAGCTCGGCCAGTTGTACGCCGCGCGCGCCGTCGAGGAAAGTGTGCGGAAACGGCTCGCCGAGGACGACGTGGCGCAGGAACATCTCCCACTGCACCTTGAAGGCGTTGCCGAAGTCGGCGTTATCGGGAACCGTGGACCACTGATCGCGGAAGTTGATGGCGTTGGGCAGGTCGGGGTTCCACACGGGGCGCGGCGTGTTGACGCGGTGCTGCACCTTGCAGTCGCGCAGGCCTGCAATGGCGCTGCCCTCGGCGCCATCGACCTGGAGATTGAAGAGCTCGTCACGATAGACGCGCGTGGTCCACGAGGAATTGATTTGCACGGTGATGCCGCTGGCAAGCTGGAAGATGCCGTAGGCGGCGTCGTCTGCCGTGCAGGCGTAGGGTTTGCCTTGCTCGTCAAAACGCTCGGGAATGTGCGTTGCGCCAAGGCAACTAACCGATTGCACTGCACCGAAGGTGTGGTCGAGCACGTAGCGCCAGTGGCAGTACATGTCGAGGATGATGCCGCCGTCGTCTTCCTTGCGGTAGTTCCAACTGGGCCGCTGCGCCGTTTGCCAGTCGCCCTCGAAGACCCAGTAGCCGAACTCACCGCGCACAGAGAGGATGCGGCCGAAGAAGCCGGAGTCGATCAACCGCTTGAGCTTGCGGATGCCGGGCAAAAAGAGCTTGTCCTGCACGACGCCGTGCTTCACGCCGGCCTTCTCCGCGGCCTCGGCAATGCGCAATGCGCTGGCCAGCGTGGTAGAGAGCGGTTTTTCGCAGTAGATGTGCTTGCCGGCGGCGATAGCCTTGACGACGTATTGCTCGCGGATGCCGGTCGAGCCCGCATCGAAGAAAATCGTGTCGTCGGGGTTTGCGAGGCACGCATCGAGATCGGTGCTCCAGCGCGAGAGACCGTGCGCGGCGGCGATGGCCTTGAGCTTTTCTTCGCTGCGACCGAGCAGAATGGGGTCGGGCATCAGCGATGAACCGTCAGGCAATGCAACGCCGCCCTGCGCACGGATGGCGAGGATGGAACGGATGAGATGCTGGTTGAGGCCCATGCGTCCGGTGACGCCGTTCATGATGATTCCAACCCTGCGCTGCGACATTGCTGCTCCTGAAGAAAACTGTTCTTGATTCGACCGAATCCTAACACAACGAACGCTGCACTTTGAACGGCTGCGCCGAAGGTTACGGCGAGTGGGCGCAAGCAGGCTGCTGAAGTTCATCCGCACTCAAACAGCGGTCAAGAGAGCATTCTCTCTGGGGCTGAAAAGGCTGCGGAGAAATACTATGAGCCGCATTTATGGTAAGGAAAGAGTGTGCAAGGGCTAAAGCCCGTTGTTGTTAGGGCAGACTTACAGCACGACTGAAGTCGTGCCCTGACACAAAACCTCTTTGAATATGCGTTTTTCGCATCTTATGAATCTCCTTCGATTGACCTCGCCCCAAGTGTAGGGGCTGAAGCCCGTACACTCTTAATTGATCCGGCAAGAAAACAGCAACATCGATTTCCCACCCTGACAGCATTTAGTCGCCGGATCAATAAAGCCTGTCCTCAGAGAATTGCTACAAGGGACTACAACTCCGTGAGCCAAAGCAGCGGTTGGCGGATGGGGAAGTTGCGCACGATCTCGGCTGTCTTGGGATCGGGCGAGAGCTTGCGCCAGAGCTCGATGTAGCGCGGCTCGCGGTAGGCGAGGCCCGCGAAGAGCAGACTGGACTGGCGGTTGGGCAGGTCGTCGAAGTACTCCACGTCATGCGCGAAGGGCCACTTCTGCTTGTCGGCGATGAAGGGGAAGTAGAAATCGACGGCGCTCTTGTAGCGGTGACCGTTGGCAAGCGTGAACTGCCAGATGTTGTCGGGAGCTGCATCGCCAATGGATGCCAGCTGGCAGACGAGCGCGAGCATGTCGAGGTTGAAGAGCGAATAGCTGTAGGGCTTGGTGCGGGCCAACTCCAGCGGCAGGCTGCCGTCAGCAGCAAGCTGGTCTGGCAGCAGATGCGCGCGGAAGCGGTCACGGCAGAGCGCGAGGGCATCGATGTTGCCGGTGAAGGCGGCAAAGGCCGCAGCCTGCGCCACCCAGCAGGTGCCGTGGTTGTTGGTGGCTACCTCTTCTTCCTTACCGTTCTTCGACGTGCACATCCAGTCGAGATACTGCGCGAACCAGGCGCGCAGCTCTTTGAACTCAGTGGGGCTGAAGACCTGGGCGTGCTCAAGGTGGCGTGCCGCGCGCGAGACTTCAATGAGGTGCAGCGTGTCGATGATGCCGACGCCACGGCCGGGAGTGACGCCGGAGATGGCCTGCGCGTAGTCGAGCGAGGGATTCATCCTGCTGGCAAGGTCAAGGAACCATGCGCGCAGATGCAGTGCGGCATGGCGGGCGTAGCGTGGGTCGCGCGTGACGAGCCAGGCAGCGGTGAGTGCAGGCACTTGCAGGCTCAGGCGGATGAGCGCTTCGCGATGGGCATTGAAGTTGGCGGGGTTCGAGAAGCCGTCACGGCGGATGTAGGGGCCGGTGGGATTCTTGGGGTCGGGCCACCAGTAATCGCCTTCGGAAAAATAGTCGTGCGGGCCGCCGTGGCTGCGTGGCGAACTGGCCGCGGAGAGGGTGACGGGGGGCTCGGCGAGATAACGATCAGCGGCACGCAGAATCCGTCCGCGGTCGATCTTCGCGACTTCATGAGCGGTAATGAGCGGCTGGGTGGAAGAGGTGAGAGCAGGCGCGGCGGCAAAGGCGCTGGCGGCGGCGAGAAAACTGCGGCGGTTCATTCGGTAGGGCTCCAAGGCTGGCAAGTGAAACAACTGGAAGGCGCAGAGCGCGTGCGGGTCGGCTCTGCGCCTTCCCACAGCATTGTCAGGGAGCGCAGTTGCGGTTGTCGAGGTGGGCGTATCAGAGGAAAGTATCAGAGGAAAGTTCGTCCGTCCCGCCGGGACGGGGCCGCTTGCTCTCGGGCCATCCCAGGGTTACGTCCGCTGAGGCGGACTTCACCCTGGGCTATTTTCGTCGGCTCCCTCCATGAGCAGCCCTGACGCAAGACCTCTTTGAATCGGCGTTCTTACTGATCCCGTGTAGCACGTACGCTTCTTGGAAGGAATGCTTATAGAATCTCCGGCGCGAGCAGGTCGGCGATGGTTTCGCGGCGGCGGATGAGCCTGTGCTTCGCGCCTTCCACGAGCACTTCCGCGGGGCGGAGGCGGGTGTTGTAGTTCGAGCTTTGCGCCATGCCGTAAGCACCTGCATCGAGGATCGCAACCAGATCACCGGCTTCGAGCGGAGGCAGCTCGCGATCATGCGCGAAGAAGTCACCCGTCTCGCAGATGGGGCCGACAACATCGACCGGACGCAGCTTGCCGCGACGCGGGCGGACGGGGACAATCTCGTGGTGCGCCTGGTAGAGCGCGGGGCGGATGAGGTCGTTCATGGCGGCGTCAACCACAACGAATGTCTTGGCGCCGTTGCGCTTGACCTGGATGACGCGCGTAACCAGCGCTCCGGCCTGGCCAACGATGAAGCGGCCGGGCTCGAACATCAACCGGCCTGAAAAGCCGCCCAGTGCTGATTTGACAGCAGAAGCATAGTGCTTGACCGCTGCGGCGGGGTCGAATTTGGCTGTGCCGTACTCGATACCGAGGCCGCCACCGGCATCGACGGCTGCCAGCTCAATGCCCGCACGGCGGAGCTGCGCGACCAGCTTCATGACGCGCTCAACGGCTGCGCCAAAGGGCGCGGCAGAACGAATCTGCGAACCGATGTGGACGCTGACGCTGTGCGGCTCAAGCCATTTGGAAGCAGCGGCCTTCTTGTAGATGGCCAGCGCGCGGCGGATGTCAACACCGAACTTGTGCTCGCTCAGGCCGGTAGAGATGTAGGGGTGGGTCTCGGCAAAAACGTCGGGGTTGACGCGCAGAGCGAAACGGGCGCGGACTTTGAGCTTGCGGGCGCGGGCTTCCAGCAGCTCGAGTTCGGCCTGGCTCTCCACGTTGAACTCGAGAATGCCGGCCCCGAGAGCCAGATCGATCTCTGCAGCGGTCTTGCCGGTTCCAGAGAAGACCACGCGCGAGGCAGCCTCAGGCGCGGCGGCCAGCACGCGTTGCAGTTCGCCACCGGAGACAATGTCGAACCCGGCGCCATGTGCGGCCAGCAGCTTGAGAATAGCCAGCGACGAGTTGGCCTTGACGGCGTAGCAGACCAAGTGGTCATGGCCGGCAAAGGCCTTCTGGAAGAGCGCGAGCCGTTCCACTATCTGGTCGGCGGAGTAGACGTAGAGCGGCGAGCCGTGGCGACGAACCAGCGTCTCCAGCGAGACGGGGCCACAGGCAAGCGGGCTGCCGGATTCGGCGAAAACGAACGGGCGTGGTGCGAGAGAAGGCAATGCGGTCACGGTGTCGTATCCCTGGGGGGAAGAAGCTCTTCTTTGAGCCTACAGCATGGGGGCTGGGGAGCAGATACCGCCGCCGGGCCTTTACAATGTTCGGATGAGGGAATTGAAAAAGGTTGACCTGGTAGGCGTGGGTTTGAACGCCACCGACACGCTGATTCCCCTGGCAGAGTTCCCGGCGCGCGGCTCCAAGCTGGAGTACTCGACGGCCAAGGTGATGCCCGGCGGCCAGACAGCATCGACGATAGTGGCCTGCCAGCGGTGGGGACTTACCACGCGCTATGTGGGCAAGCTGGGCAACGACAGCGCGGCGCGGCTGCATCAGGAGGCATTTGAGGCCGCCGGCGTTGAGGCGCAGCTGGCTATCAACGAGGGCGGCGTTAGCGCGCAATCGATCATTCTGGTGGACAGCGGCGGCGAACGTACCGTGTTGTGCCAGCGCCACGAGAGCATGGCCTTGCGGCCGGAAGAGCTGCAGCGCGACTGGATTGTGAACGCAAAAGCGCTGCACGTGGACGGCTTTGACACCGAAGCAGCCACGCTGGCCGCCACCTGGGCGCATGAGGCCGGCATCCCGGTCATTGCCGATCTCGACGAGCTCTACCCTGGCGTCGAAGACCTGATTCATTTGATCGATTACCTGATTGTGAGCCGCGACTTCCCCTGCCGCCTGATGAAAGAAGCGAATCTGGAAAAGGCATTGAAGGGGATGCAGGAGCGCTACCACTGCAAGCTGACAGCCGCTACGCTGGGCCAGGACGGCGTACTGGCCTGGGACGGCAAGGAGTTGGTGCTGCGCCCGGCCTACAAGGTTCCGGTGGTAGACACCACTGGCGCGGGCGACATTTTCCACGCCGGGTTCATCTTCGGCCTGCTGCGCGAGTGGCCGCTGGAGCGGACGCTGGACTTCTCCTGCGCGGCCGCGGCCATGAACTGCATGGCGCAGGGAGCGCGCGGCGGCATCCGGGCCGTGGAACTGGTGGAAGAGATGATGGCCACGGTGATGCGCTACGATCCGGCTGGAGAGTTTGCGCGGCTGCAGTAACGCAAGACTTGTAAAGCAGGCGCAAAAGGCCGGCCATCCCAAGCGGGTGGCCGGCCTTTTGCTGCCAGACTCGGCTTACATCACCATGCCCAGGGGCGAGATGAGCAGCAAGGTAACCGACACCGCAGTTGTGCGCTTGTGCAGCGTACCACGCGGAATGGTGAGGATGTCACCCTTCTTGAGCGTCAGTTTGGTAGCGCCTTCGGCATCCGGCGCAAGCCACTCGCCGGGGCCGGTCTTGTGCCCGTCCTTGGGGCTGCCGCCCACTTCGTAGACGGTTTCGCCATCGACGATGATCACCATGTGGTCGCGGCCCTCGTGCCATTCAAACATCTTGGCAGCCTTGGTGGTCTCGGTGGTCATCACCACGGTGAAGTTCTGGTCCTTGACCAGGCTGTTATTGCCGGGCGCAGCCTGCAGGGCCTTGGCGTCGGCGGCCAGTACATCGGCGGTGAAGTACTGGAAGTGCTCGCCCTTGCCGGCTGCAAGATCCTGCGCAGAGGCGGTCGAGCTGAACAGTGCATCGGCCAGGGCCAGCCCGGCGAAGGCCGCAACAGGTGCGCCGGCCAGGAAGGTGCGGCGGCTGGAGGAATTGGAATCGGATGTTTTCATGGCATTGCTCCCGGTTCAGTAAAACATTGTTGGGCGCCGTCTGTCAGCGGCGGAAGAAAGGCGCAGGTCACTTCGAGAGACGGCCACTACGAGAGATGGCCGCAGAGATCAGCTTTCAAATTGGCCAAGCCAGCTCCTGAACAGCGCGGCAACCTGCTCCGGCTGTTCGTAGGCGGCAAAGTGGCCGGCGTCGGCCAGCAGATGGAAGGCGCATCCATCCGGCGCATCGTTGAAGACCTGCATCTCGGCTGCGGTCACGCCGGGGTCTTCGCCACCGGCGATGGCCAGCACCGGCACACGGATGGTGGCGACATCTGGAACCGAATCCAGCCGCGTGGCCAGACCCGCCTGGACGGCAACCAGCGCTTCGGGACTGATGGTCATGCGCGCACGCAGCTCGTTCGCGATGGCTGGCCGCTGCCGCCGGGCGGTTGCGCCGGTCAAGGTCTGCACCATGCCGTCAAACAGCGCCGCCGAGCCGCCTGAACGTGCTTGGGCGATGGTTACGGCGCGCTTCCCTGCGTTGGCTACCGCATCGGGCTGTGGTTTGGAGCAGACGAACGCGAGGCCCAGGATGCGCTCCGGCGCCTGACGCCAGAGTTCGAGGAGCACGTAGCCGCCGATGGAGCAGCCTGCAAAGACAGCCTTCTCAATGCCCAGCTGATCGAGCAGGGCCAACACGTCGGCGGCCAGTTGCTGCATGGTCAACACCGGGGCATCGGGAACCAGCGCAAAGCCACCCACCGGCAAGCCGAACCCAAGCGGCGTGAGGCCGTGACCGCGCAGATCGGGCAGAATGGCGCGCACGCCCGGCAGCAGGCTGACCAGCGGACGCCAGTACTCCCGGTCCAGCGGGGTGGGATGAAGAAAAACCACCGGCAAGCCGGAGCCGGACTGACTGAAACTGAGCAACTGAAAGGATGCGTTACTGGAAGAACTCATAGAACAGGAGGATACTCTCCCGGATTGCCGAGCGGCTCTTCTGGAATGCCGATCCAGCAGGCCAGGTAAGCCACGCCCACCAGCCCTCCCGAACAGCATAGGCCAATGACCGTCAAAATGCGGACCACCGCGACATCCCAGCCATAAGCGCGCGCCAGGGCAATGCAGACACCTGCCGCCTGGCGGCCGATCCGGGGCCGAACCAGCGGATGCGCGGTGAAAGGCGGCGCGGAGGGCAGCGGAACTCCGCAGCGAGAACAGAACCGGGCACTCGGCGGAAGTGCTGTGCCGCACTGCGAACAATAGATGGTCATTTTATCCCCCCGTACACCGGAATCACTCTTCAGCATACGAAAGGCAGGAGGAACCAGTTCCCTCAAATCGCCTGGCGCGGCCCGGAGTGATTGATTGGCTTGGCTAGTTGCCGATTCATCCGGCCCTTCAATAGTGTTTAGGCTTCCCACCCATTCCGCGATAAAGCCTGCGAAATGGATGGGGCACGTTGCTTCTACTTGAAGGCCGGATCAATAAACAACCAGTTTTGCCCAATTTTGAATGCCCGTACGATTTATTCCGTAGCCGAAAATCCAAATGCGATTGCCCTGAGGCGACAGGAAAAAGGAGGATCAAACAGCTGCCGCCTTGCTATGCTTCCCCTTGTACCTGGAGCAGACAGAATGAAGCAACTTGATCGGGAACTCTTTGCCGCGGCCCGTCTTGAGCTGTTTTCCGCCGTCATCGGCGATGTGATGGACAAGCTCGGCTTTCAGCACCAGTTTCTGCCCCCCGCCATTGTGCCGCTCGACCGATCCATGGTGGTCTGCGGCCGTGCGCTCACGGTGCTTGAGGCCGACTGCTTCGACGAGCACGTCGATGGCTCGCATAACCCCCTCTCCGCGAAGCCCTTCGGTCTGATGATGGACGCGCTCGACGACCTGAAGACCGACGAGGTGTACATCTGTACCGGCTCCTCGCCCAGCTATGCACTCTGGGGCGAGCTGATGAGCGTGCGCTCCCGTATCTGCGGCGCGGCCGGGGCGGTGGTAGACGGCTACTCACGCGACACTCGGGCCGTGCTTGCGCTGGGCTTTCCAACCTTCTCGCACGGCAGCTATGCACAGGACCAAGGACCGCGCGGCAAGGTCATCGACTACCGCATCCCCATTCAGGTCGGTCAGGTGCGCGTCTTGCCGGGCGACATCGTCTTTGGCGACCTCGACGGCGTCTGCGTCATTCCCCAGGCCGCCGCGGCCGACGTGCTGGCGGCTGCCTTTGACAAGGCGCGCAAGGAAAAGCTGGTCCGCAAGGCGCTCGAAGAGGGCATGACTTCCAGGGATGCCTTTGCCAAATTCGGCATCCTCTAGCCAGCTTCCGGGGTGCAGCCGCGCATTCCTCTTTCTCCAGGCCACCTCCGGAACGTAAAATCGTGAATGGCGTTGGTTTGGTCAGCCTAAACGCCCCAGGACATCAATGAGCGAACAGCAAGCAGGGAACCCGCAGGAAACGCCAGTATCGCCGGCATGGATCAGAATCGAACGGGCACGCCATCCCCAGAGGCCCTATCCGATGGACTTCATCGAGCGAATCTTCACGGATTTCAGCGAGATTCACGGGGATCGCGCCTTTGGCGACGATGAGGCGGTGGCCTGCGGCATGGCCAGGCTCGGCGGCCAGGAGGTTATGGTGATCGGCAACCGCAAAGGCGGCACCACCAAGGAGCGTGTCCGGCGCAACTTCGGCATGCCCAATCCCGAAGGCTATCGCAAGGCGCTCCGCGCCATGAAGATTGCCGAAAAGTTTGCCCGGCCGGTCATCAGCTTCATCGATCTGCCCGGCGCGTTCCCCGGCCTGGGTGCAGAGGAGCGCGGACAGGCCGAGGCCATTGCGCGCAACATTCGCGAGATGGCGCGTCTGCGCGTGCCCACCATCTCGGTCATCAGCGGCGAGGGTGGCTCGGGCGGTGCGCTGGCGCTGGCCGTGGCCGATCGCGTGCTCATCCTTGAAAATGCCCTCTACTTTGTCATCACGCCGGAGTCCTGCGCCGCCATCATGTGGCGCGACGCCGCGCACAAGCAACTGGCTGCCGAAGCCATGCGCATCTCCGCGCCGGAGGTTGCCGCCCTGGGCTGCGTGGACGAGATTATTGCCGAGCCTGCCGAGGGCATCCATGCCGACCGCGAGACCGGCCTTGGCCTGCTAGGCAGCGCACTCACCAAGCATCTGGCTGAGATCAAAGCCGTCCCCATTGACCAGTTGGTAGCCGCCCGGCAGAAGAAGTTCCGCAACATGGCCCAGTTCTACACCGAAGGCTGATCCTTCTCTGCCGTGCCGTTGCCCCCGCCGCGCCGTTGTCTGTTTTGGCATCGTGCGCAGCCTCAGTATCATCGAACAGAGTGGAATCCGAATTTGAGACCGAACCCTCCAGCCAGGTCGCATTCACGTTCATCCACGGAGGCGTCCATGACTGCACCCGCTTTACGCACCAGCCGCCTCGGCGCTTATATGCGCTTTGTTGCCGCAGTAATCTACTTCTTCGCCGCGCGCGGGGTGGCTGCCCATGCCGCCCTGGGACTGGCCAGCGAAAGCTGGTCGCCGCTGGTTGAGCAGATTCTGTTCGTCTTTCTGCTGCTGGTCGGTTACTCGTCGATGGGCTTCTGGTTTGACAAGCAGATGCACCCCATCACCGAGCAGGGATTGCCACGCCGTCGCGGATGGACCCGTGAGGCGGGCTTGGGCATCGCGGCCGGGTGGGGCATTGCCTTGGTCTGCGTTCTTGCCATGGCCTTCGCCGGAGGCATCGCCACCAGCTTCACATGGCACCTTGCCAACCTGGGCTGGCTTATCGTCAATCTGGTTTTCTTTGCATTGGTCGCGCTGGGTGAGGAAGTGGCCTTTCGCGGCTACGGCTTCCAGAGCTTTGCCGCCTCCGTCAGCCCGCTGGGAGCATCGCTCGGCTACGCCGCTTTTTACGCCATCCTGCAGGCCATGATTCCCGGCGCAAGCCACGCCAGCATCTGCGTGGGCGTGGTCTTTTCGCTGCTTCTATCGGCCGCATATGTCCGTACCCGCGCGCTGTGGGTTGGCTGGGGTTTGAACTTTGGTTGGAAGGCCAGCCGGGCGCTGCTGTTTGGCCTGTCCGTCACAGGAGTCAACTCGCGTTCGCCCATTGTGCAAGGCAACCCCATGGGTTCGTTCTGGCTTACGGGTGGCGCGTTTGGCCTGGACGGCAGCTGGTTTGCCTGCCTGGTGATGATCGCAGCCCTGCCGGTGGTCTTCCGCCTCACCAGCGACCTGAACTTCCTGCACAATGCGCCGGTCATTGTACCGGGCGGCTTGGCTGTGGATCTGGATGCCGTCTCCCGGGCCCAGCACGAGGCCGCCATGGGCCCAGCTCAGCCCGCCACGCCCACGCTGGTGCAGATTCTGCCCGCTTCAGCACCGCCGCCTCTGCCTACGGTTCTGCCGTGACAGGGCAGCACCTCAGGCCAATAGTCCGGTCTGGATTTGTGCTTCGCTTCGAAGTCTTTGCTTCGGCGCAGCCCACTCGGACCGGCGTTTCCTCCGCGCTTCATGTAAACTATCAGGAGCGAGTCCAGTGTCTTTCAGTGGCTTCAAGGCCACGGCAAGTCTGCCAGCGACCGCGCCGTTCAAGCCGCGCGCATCTTTCTAGCGCGTGTGAGCAGAGACACCCCGAAAAGGAGAACCACCCAGCCCATGGCAAAGATTGCGAAAACTGGTGATCGTAAGAAGGAAATGGACACGACGAAGTCGACTGACTGTCCAAAGTGCTCAAAGCCCACGCGCATCGTCAAGCGCGTCAAGGACCGCGAACGCGGCATCCCCGGCGGCATCTACATTTCGTGCTCCGCTTGCGACTTCTACGAGAAGCTTTAAGCACCGCCTAAAGTTTCTTGAAAGCAGAAAAGCCCGGCTCAGGCCGGGCTTTTGCTTTGTCTCGAATCTATCTACTCAGCCAACGCTTCGGCCATCTCTTTCAGGATCGCCTCGGCTGCTTCGGCCGGGTCGGCGGCCTGCGTAATCGGCCGACCTACTACCAGATGGCTGGCGCCACGCCGCAGCGCTTCAGCCGGAGTGGCAATGCGCTTCTGGTCACCCACGGCGGCTCCTGCCGGGCGAATCCCAGGAATTACCAGCACGCCCTTCGGGCCGGTAAGCTCGCGCAGCTTGCCCACCTCTTCCGGCGAGCAGACAAAGCCGTTCATCCCGGCCTCAATCCCCATCCGCGCCAGCAGTTCCACCTGTTCGGCGGGCGAGCGCACCAGTCCAATGGCGCGCAACTGCGCCTGATCCATGCTGGTCAGCACGGTAACGGCCAGCAGTTGCGGCGGATTCTCGAGCCCTTCGATGGCTTTGTTGGCCGCAGCCAGCATGGCCGGGCCCCCGGAGCCGTGCAGCGTAATCATCTGCACTCCCAGGGTCGCGGCCGAGCGCACCGCCCCGGCCACCGTGTTGGGAATGTCGTTGAACTTGAGATCGAGAAATACCTTGTGACCGCGAGCGATCAGCGGCTCAAGAACCGCGGGACCAGCCGCCACAAACAGCTCCAGTCCCACCTTGAACCACCGGCAACAGACTTCGAGTTCATTCACCATGTCGATGGCCGCCGTGGCCGTCGGCACATCCAGCGCCACGATCAGCCGCTCACGCGCCTCCTCCATGGGATCGAAGGCGGGCGTGGGCACGGACGCGTAAGTTGCGGAGAAGATCGGATTCAACCGCTCGGGAACAGGCATACTTCGATCCTACCCGAGAGCCTTGTGAATCCCCAGCGTTCTCCGTCACGCCTGCGTGTGAGCTTCAGGTCCGGTTCTGCGCTGGGTGCGAGAACCTTCGTGGTTTCAGCGCTTTCAATGGATTAGTCTGAAACTGGTTGAACTCTGCGCCAACCCCGGCGCATCTAAACAGGGCAGCCATGCGGAGGAGGAAAGATTGACGGTTCGAGGAGCAGGCGGGTTTATTGCAGCGGTGGTTCTGTTAGCGCTTTGTCTGGCCACGGCCGGCGCGGCTGTTCCGCTCCACACCAACCCGATGAACCTTGACCCGCAGGTGCGCGAGGCCTTCGAGCACTACTACAACCTGGACTACGCCGGCGCCGTGGAGCGTTTTGATCGCTACCACCGCGAGCATCCCGGCGACCCGCAGGCCTCTGCCTTCCTGCTCGACGCCCTGGTCTTTCAGGAGCTTTACCGGCAGGACGTGCTCGACACCACCTTCTATGCCAATGACGGCTTCCTGACTGGCCGCCACGCCACTGAAGAAGACCCCAAGGCCCGCGACCGCATCTTCGCGCTCTCTGATGAAGCCGTCCACGAGGCCGACTGGCGCATCTCTCGCAATCCCAACGACATTGACGCGCTGTTTGCCCGCGCCTGGGTGCGCAGCCTGCGCTGCACCTACGTGGCGATGGTCGAGCGCGGCTTCGGAGCCGGTTTTCACCTGGCCAACAAGTCCAGAGACGATGCCGAGCGCGCGCTCCAGATCGACCCCAACTACGCTGACGCCAAGCTGATCACCGGCGTCTACCAGTACGTGGTGGGCGCACTGCCCCTGCCGTTCAAGTTTCTCATCGGCTTTGCCGGTATAACTGGTTCTAAATCCACGGGGTTGGCCATGCTGCACGATGCCGGCCAGCGCGGCGTGGTCACCAGCCTTGAGGCGCGTACCGCGACGGCCTTGTTCCTGCGTCGCGAGTCCCGCTACAAGGAGGCCATCGAGGTGGTGCGCGGCATGAAGGCCGAGTATCCGCACAACTTTCTGCTCTGGCTCGAAGAGGCCAACCTGCGCAAGGACGCCGGCGAGGGCATGGGGGCTGTCGAGGCCTATCGCCAGTTACTGGCCGACGCCGCCAAACCCGGCTACTTTGCCGATGCCCGGCTGGAGTTGGCCGAGTTCGGCCTGGGCGACTCACTCCGCGGACAGCGCCACTTCCAGGAGGCCGCGGCAGCCTACGAGCGAGCCGCTTCAGCAGCTACCGTTGGCCCGGAGCTCAAGATCCGTTCCTGGCTGGCCGCAGGCGAGTGCCACGACCTGAACAACGAGCGCTCCACCGCCGTCCGCGACTATCAAGCCGCCATTACCGCCGGGCCCAACACTTCGCGCGCCGACACCGCTCGCCGCCGTCTTCGCTCGCCCTATCGCGGCAACTAGTGTTGTGAGTCTGAAGTTCTTGTCATAAATTGCAAACAGCAACCGCAGATTCTTCGGCTCACCACCCCCCGAACTCCGCCCCAATGAGCCAAAAACGCTCTTTGGGGACCCCGAAAAGCGTTCGGGGCCCCGTTCGCTCAGAATGACAGTACCTGTATGATGCGAACTTTAGACTCAGGACCCTAGTATCGTGACCGCATGATTCTGTAACAGTCGCAGGCACTAGTGATCCGGCCCTTAAATAGTGCGTAGACTTCCCACCCATTTCGCGATAAAACCAGCAAAATGGATGGGGCACGGTGCTTCTATTTGAGGGCCGGATCAGTAATGCCTGTTCCCCATTCCCTGCTACTTGTACACCTCAGGGATGAAATTCTGCTCCTGGATCGGCGGCCGGACGTACTTTGACTTGACCAGCGGCGGCAGCTTCAAGGGCTCTGGGGTCAGGTCGTGGTAGGGGATCAGCGAAAGCAGATGGCGGATCACGTTGAGCCGGGCCGCCTGCTTGTCTTCAGCGTTTACTACGTACCAAGGCGCCTGCTTGGTATCGGTGATGGCGAACATATCGTCTTTGGCGCGCGAGTAATCGGCCCAGTGCTTGCGCGACTCCAGATCCATGGGGCTGATCTTCCAGCGCTTGGTGGGCTTGTTCATGCGGTCCTGAAAGCGGCGCTCCTGCTCGGCGTCAGAGACCGAGAACCAGTACTTGATGAGGATGATGCCGGAGCGGATCAACATGCGCTCAAACTCCGGGCAGCTCTGCATGAACTCCTGGTACTGCGACTCGGTGCAGAAGCCCATGACGCGCTCCACGCCGGCACGGTTATACCAGCTGCGGTCGAAGAGCACCATCTCGCCCGCTGCCGGCAGGTTGGGCACATAGCGTTGGAAGTACCACTGCGTCTTTTCGCGCTCCGTGGGCGTGCCCAACGCCACCACCTTACAGACGCGCGGATTCAGGCTCTCTGTAATTCGCTTGATGGAGCCGCCCTTGCCAGCTGCGTCGCGGCCCTCAAACAGCACCACCACGCGCAAACCTTCATGGCGAATCCACTCTTGCAGCTTGACCAGCTCCACCTGCAGCTTGATCATCTCGCGCATGTAGTTGCAGTCCTTGCCCAGCTCCAGGACCGGCACCGGCAACCCGCTACCCTCCGGGTGTACGCCCGCGTCCTTATGCTTCTTGGTGCTCTTTGCTTCTTTGTGCGCCTGCTTGCTGCTTCTCTCCGCCATTCGTCTTCCTCCCGGCTCTGCGCAGGCGTAGACGTTCCCTTGCTCTGCGAATTACGCAAAAACCGAAGCCGGAACGCGAAACTTCTCGCACCCCGGCCCCATTGTTGCAACTTCAGCCATTCATTCTATCGGCAACTGGCAGCTCAGCAACACAGAAAAACGTCTGGGTCCGGAGCGCCAAGTCCCTCATCCAGCGTTATTTCGCAGCGTGTTCCCATGCAGCACAACCTGCTGGTTCGGCTCGGCCCACAGCAACTGGGCAATGCCGGCCGCGCCATTGCCCTCGGCCAGGCAACCTTCCACCGTTACCTGCGCGCACTGGGCCAGCCGCACGCCTTCCAGCGCATTGCGAGCAGCCTCGCAGTTGCGGATTGCGATGGCGCGGCCGAAGCTGACCTCAACACCTGCGCCGAACATGGCGTTGCTCAGCCGCGAGCCCGTCACCGACACCTGCGCCACGTGGTTCAGCTTCAGGTTGTGATTCTTGCCCGGTCCGGGCGGCGTTGCTCCACCGTTGGCGGAGAAGTCGCAATTGACGATCTCCACCTTTTCCGCGCCGCTGAGGGCAACGCCGGAGAAGATGCAGTTGCGCACCGTGAGCTGCTCAAAGCGCAAGTTCTTCATGGTGACTCCTGGCTCTGAGAGCAGCACAAGGCCCGCGCGGATGGGCCCGCGCTGGGTGCGCCGGCGCTGCACGTCGCTGTTAGGATCGCGCGCTTGCAGGACTGTGTGCCCGCCCTCAATGACAAAGTCGCGCAGCACCACATCGTGCAGATCGGGCCCGGCGTTGGCGATGGCCACCTCAAATTCGCTCGTTACGGGGTCGAGCATCAACACGCAGTCCAGCCCCGTGCCGGCGAGAGTGACACCGCTGGGCAATTCGAGCGTGGCAGGCAGCGTATGCAGGCCCGCACCCAGGCTCACCACGCCTCCGCCTTTCAGCTTGTCGAGCGCGGTCTGGATGGGCTCGCCCGCGGCTACCGCGATGGCTCCCGCAGGCACAGCTGCCGATGGCTTTGGCTGTGCGCCGGTCGAGGTAGCAATTTCAGACGGCCTGGGCGCTGGGCTCAGCTTGGAAGCACTGTGTTCATGTGGCCCCTTGCACAGGGTCAGCACACTGCGCGATTGCGGCCGAATGCGCAGCGCAGCCTTCTCAGTCCACGGCATCTCAATATGCTTCACGTAGCGGTAGTGTTCGAGCGCGATCTCGTAGATGTCACTGAAGTGGCTTTTTGTATCCTGAATGACGCCGTAAGCCGCGACCGGTTCACCCGCCAGTAGCCTAGCCGTGTATTCGTAGCCCAGCGCCAACCGGTTGCCCGCCTCGCCAAACAGGTCGATGCCCTGATTCCAGGCCACCAGCGCGGTGCGCGCCATGTAGCCGAGTCCCAGCTGCACGTGGCCCTGGTCGCGCGTGGTCTCCTCACACTGCCCGCTGGGATACACATAGCGCGTGATGCCGCTGTTCACCGGGCCAAAGCGATAATGAGCGCAGGCCTCGTCGATCAGGGACCACTGCTCGCAGAAGACGCCGATCCCCAGCAGCGTATACATCATTGCCGCGTCCCAGTTACCGTTGGCCTCAGGGTAGTAGGGGCGCAGCAGTGGCACATAGACGGCCAGCAACATACGGCGGAACTGCTTCAGCGATTCGCCATTCCACTTCGGATAGCTTGTGTGCAGAATCTCCGCGACATTGGCCCAGTCGCCGCCCGTCCATCCGGCCAGTAGCATGGCGTCGTTTTCATAAAAATCGACAAGCGTCGCAGACCAGGCGTCGAAGATCTCGATGGCCTTGAGCGCATGAGCCTCTTCGCCGGTCACGTACCACTGCAGCACATGGCTGTTGGCTGCGGTTACGCTGGCGGTCAGCTCCGCGCCGCCCTTCTGGCCCGCGCCGAAAGCTCCGCGAACAATGTGCGCCGTGGGCTTCGGCTTGAAGTCAAGCGAAGAGAGCGGATCGGCTAACAGCCGCGTCCACGCGCTCATCCACGGCTCTTCGCCGGCCTTCACGCGCGCCTTCATGAACTCAAGATCCGCGCGGGTCTCAAGCACTCCGGGATGCACAATGGGCCTGCGCTCCATCTTTGCCTTGCTGGCCGCGTGCTGCGCGGCATCGCCCTCGGCGACGGCCGGTTCCATACTCGGTTCCATGGCAAACCCAGGCACAGCAGTCGAAGCAATGCCTGCACCCGACCGCCAAAGAAACTCACGCCTCTTCATTGTTCCGATCTCCACTTTTGCTTGCTGGTCCGAGCAGGTTGGCACGATCTGCAAGCCCCACTCCCCCGACCGCGCCAGTATACTTGGCGCCGCCCTTCAAATCTCGATCACATCGGTTCAATGGCTGCCATGTACCTTCGTACTTAGCGGTACTATTGATCCGGCCCTTACATAGTGTGTAGGCTTCCATTTGAGGGCCGGATCGATAACGGGCGGCTACGGCTTGGGGCTGTGCCCGTTTCGAGAGCCTTTGCCGGCTTGCTCCGTATCCACTTTTTTCACGTCCGTTCTCTCTACATCCGCTTTTTCCACGCGCACCTTGGCGATGCGCCGACCATCCATCTCCACCACCGTCAGGCGGCGGCCATCAAAGACCACCTGTTCGCCCATGTGCGGAATGTGGCCGAGCCGCACCAGCAGGAAACCAGCCAGGGTTTCCACGCCACCCTCGCGCGGCAGATTCCACTGCATCTGCGTTTCCAGGTCGCGCAGGTTCACGCCGCCGTCCATCAGCAGCTCTCCATTGGCCATAGTCAGCACCGGCACGGCAGGCGAATCGAATTCGTCTTCAAACTCGCCGGTCAGCTGCTCGATCGCGTCCTCGGCCGTCACCAGACCGACCGTGGAGCCATACTCGTCGACAACAATGGCCATGTGCCTGCGCCGCTGCTGGAACTCGCGAATCAGATTCAACACTGACTTGGTCTCCGGCACAATCAGCACATCGCGCATCACCTGGCCGAGGCTGAGCGAAGCAAAGGGGCCCGTCAGCGCGCCTGGAGCAGGGCGATAGAACAGGAGTCGCGCCAGATCGCGCGCATACACCACGCCGATTATGTGCTCTGGGCCACGCGCTTCCTCGTAGACCGGCACACGCGAGTGGTGGCGCGCCACCAGCCGTCCGCCCGCCTCTTCAACCTGCATCGAGGCCGACAGCGAGAAGATCTTCTGCCGCGGGGTCATGATCTCGCGAACCGGCACCTCGTCAAGTTCCAGCGCCCGATGTACCAGCATCTCCTCGAACTCTGGCAGCAGACCGAGCCGCCGGGCAGAGGTAGCGATCAGCTTCAGCTCTTCCGCCGAGTGCACCTGCGCGCGCTCGCTCATGGGCACGTCAAAGGCGCGCAGCACCGCGGCCGCGGAGCCCTTCAGCAGCCACACGACGGGCCGCACCAACGCCATGAAAAACAGCATGGGCGGAGCCACGGCCGCGGCCAGCGCCTCAGCCCGCCGCAGCGCCAGTGCCTTTGGCACCAGTTCGCCAGCCACCACGTGAAAGTAGGTGATGAGGGCGAAGCCGACCGTCACGGCCACCACGTGCGCGTATACGTGGGAATGAGGCAATGCGCCCAGCGGCCCGGCCAGCAAGGAGGCGGCCAGCGGCTCGCCCAGCCAACCCAGCGCCAGCGAGCAGAGGGTAACGCCCAACTGCACAGCCGGCAGCAGGTCGTCCAGGCCGCGCTGCAGGCGCAGTACCGCTCGCGCGCCCGGCGCACCAGACGAGATCAATTGCTCGATCCGCGTCTCGCGAATCGAGACCAGCGCAAACTCCGCGGCCACAAAAAAGGCGTTGGCCAGGATCAACATGGCCACGGCGACAGATTCAAGCAGCGACAGTTCGGGCATCTGGCTACAGAGCATAGCACTGCCGAGCTATAGATCTTGCCCTTAAATAGTGTGTAGGCTTCCCACCCATTTCGCGATAGAGCCTGCGAAATGGATGGGGCACGGTGCTTATTTGAGGGCCGGATCAATAGCCCCACACGGAGCCCGCAACGACGCCAAGGCAGGACTGGGACAATGATGGAACCGGGAGCAGTGACAGTGCGTATTGCGCCTTGGGAGTTGAGAGGAGAATTTCGCCATGATTCGCATCGCTCAAACAAGATTGTTCTGGATTGGGGCCGCCCTTGCCGTTGCCGCGCTGCTCGGGGCCGCATCGCCCGCCGCGCACGCTACCGACGCCACCTTCGAGCGCACCCTCACGGTGGGAAGCAAGCTGGATCTATCGGTGGCCACCGGCGCTGGAACGATCCACATCAAACGCGGCTCGGCAGGCTCCATCCACATTCTGGGCCGCGTCCGTCCCGGCTGGGGCACAAGCGACGACCGCGCCCGCGAGATCGCCGCGCATCCGCCCATTCAGCAGACGGGCAACATTGTGCGCGTCGGCTCCGAGCACGAAAACCTACGCAACATCAGCATCGATTACGAGATTGAAGCGCCAGACAACGTGATACTCGACGCGGCCACCGGTTCGGGTGAGATTCTGGACGACGGCGTGGGCCAGGAGGCCAAGCTGAGCACCGGATCGGGCACCATCCACGCTACCGCCCTCAAAGGTGCGTTCAAGGTGGAGACCGGCTCGGGAAACATCTTTGCCGACCAGACGGGCTCGGGCGATGTGAAGGCCGAGACCGGCTCAGGCTCCATTGAACTGCATCATATTCAAGGGGCCCTCAAAGCCGAAACAGGCTCCGGGTCCATCAAGGTTGACGGTACGCCGATCTCCGCATGGAAGCTCGAAACCGGCTCCGGTTCGATCGAAATATGGACGGGCAATGCCTCTATCAGCCTGGATGCGGAATCCGGCTCCGGCAGCGTCCACTCTGACCGCGAAGTGCAGGCGCAGAGCTCCGAGGACCATCATCATCTGACCGGAAAGATCGGCGGCGGCGGCCCGCCGGTACGCCTCGAAACCGGCTCCGGCTCCATCCGCGTACACTAAGGAGCCTCCGCACAGGCCTTTGTTTTGAAGGGAACGGCTACACAGCCTGCGGTAAAAAGCTAGCTCTGCAAGGCTTACAGCCCCATAAGTACAAAACCCTTGTGCCCCATCCATTTCCGCGTTTCTTGCGGAAATGGATGGGAAAGGTACACAGCCCGCCAGCCTCCTTGACTTCCCGCCCTCGCGCCAGAAACAAGGCGCAAGGACTGGGCACGGAAGATTCGTGGCTGGCCCAAGTCTGGGATGGGAAGAGCCAACGGGTTCAGCAAGACACTTGCCTGAAATCCCGCTGCGCTTACGGAATGAAGTAGAAGGGATTCGGATACTTCACCGAGTACTCGGCCTCGGGCTGGCCACGAAGATCACTCCACTGGTCGCCGGCGTTCAACACCAAACGGTATCCCTGAGCCACGATCCTGCCCCGCTCGGCTGACTTGTACTCGGCCGTGGTCTGCTCGGCCCGATGCGCGCCGCGCAGGCTCAACCCCTGCCAACCATCGTAGCCCGCCGCACGCAGATTCTTTTCAGTGGCGGCGCGATCCTCTTCCGGACGCCCGGTAATGAAGAAGACGCTCACCCCCAGCCGCCGCGCATCGCGATAGAGCTTGAGCGTCCCGTCCAGCGCCGGAGCCCGCGCCTCTTGCTCCCAGGCCGTGAAGACCTTGCTGTTGTAGGTGAAATCGACCTTGTCCATCTCCTCCCAGTTCGACAGGGTGGTCTCGTCGATGTCGAGCACCAGCGCCAGCTTCTCCTGCGCGGCACGATGTGCGGCACGCTTTTCAAGAAATGCCATGGCCTTGTCGGCCTGGCCTGAGAAGTCCCGCGCATAACAGCCGCAGGTGCAGGTGCAGGCGTGGTACTGGCGCAGTTGCTGCTTGATTGCATCGATGTTCGGGAGCCGCTCGGCGGCCTCGTTGGCGACAAACTCGCCCTTCTGCCCGGCACGCACGCGCTCCGGCGCAACCAGCCCCACCAGCGACAGCAAACAGCCCGCCACCACCGCCAATACAAGTGAAACTTTCTTCATGGATCGTGCCCTCGCTCGCCAGGTTTCGTCACCGGAGACATCTGGCGCGAACGTTTATCATCGCATCGGCCCCCACACTGCGAAAACACCCCCCCCCCGGCTGAGCCGTTAAACTTGATCTATGGTTCGTGTCTTCCATCCTCTCCCTGTTGAAAAGCTCAAGCTGGTGGTCTTCGATCTGGATGGCACCCTGATCGACTCAGCCCAGGATTTGTGCAACAGCGTGAACGCTGCGCTTGCCGAGTTTGGCCGCGCACCTCTGCCCGATCCCACCGTCGCCGGCTTTGTGGGCAATGGCGCGCCCCTGCTCATACGCCGTTCTCTTGCGATGGCCGACAGCGTACCCCTCGACGCCATCGATCAAACCCTCTTCGAGCAGGCCTACGCCTACTTCCTCAAGTACTATCGCGAGCACAAACTCGACTTCACGTACGCCTACGAGGGCGTACTGGAGGCGCTCGCAGCGCTGAAGCAGATCCATGACGCGCCCGGCTCCGTGACTCGCGCCATGGCCGTGCTCACCAACAAGCCCGTGCGCCCAGCGCGCGGCATCTGCGAAGGCCTCGGCCTGGCCGGCTACTTTACCCACATCTATGGCGGCGACAGCTTTGCCGTAAAAAAGCCCGACCCACTCGGCCTGCGCACCTTGATGGAAGAAACGGGGGCCGCGCCGGATGAGACCGTGATGATCGGCGACTCCAAGGTTGACGTACAGACAGCGCGCAATGCCGGTGCCTGGGCCGTGGGCTGCGCCTTCGGCTTCGGACCGCAGAATCTGATGGAGAGTCCGCCCGATGTGCTGGTCGATCGCGCCTCGGAATGGACCGGTCTCCTGGCGCCCCCGGCCGAATGATCCGGCCCTCAAATAGAAGCACCGTGCCCCATCCATTGCACAGGCGTTATCGCGAAATGGGTGGGAAACCTGCACACTGTTGAAGAGCCGGATCAACAATGGCATAAAGATTCGATAAAGGCTTGATAGTTCCATCTTGCCTTGAGGTATGGTGGTAGCAGATGCCTATGAGCCTGCGACGCTTCCTCTTCCCTTGCCTGCTCGCCACCACACTGGCTCTTGCCGCATTGCCAGCTCATGCTGACGAGAACAATGCCATCCACTTCGGCCGTGCGATTCACATCACAGCCGACATGCCTGTTCACGATGCTGTGTGCTTCTTCTGCAGCGTCCATGCAGAAGGCAAGGTAACCGGCGACATTGTTGTTTTCTTTGGCAATGTCCATCTGAATGGCGATGCCCAGCACGACGTGGTGAACATTTTTGGCGATGTAACCGCCGAAAAGGGTTCCACCATCGACAACGATCTGGTCAGCATTTTTGGCAACGTACGTCTGGGCGAAAGCGTGGTTGTCGGCCAGGACCTGGTGGCTCTTTTCGGATCGCTCAACGCGCCGGAATCAGTGATTGTAGGCGGCGACCGGGTTGAACAACCAGCCTGGATCATCGCCCTGCCGCTGATCGTCCTGATCATTTTTGTTGTGCTGCTGGTGCGCGGATTCCGTGCTTACCGCCGCCGTCTGCTGGCACGAAGCTTTCCGCCCATTCCAAGGCATTGAACCCATCCTGCGCGCGGAACCGGCCCGGCGCGATAGGCTGGAATCGATGAGCTTTCTTCCTGGCCAGCGCCTGAGTATCGTGATCGCCGGTGGCAGCGGACAGATCGGCCACTCTCTGGCAGCGCATTTTCAACGTGCCGGCCATCGCGTGGTGGTACTCACCCGCGCGCCTTACACCGCCAACTGGCCCACCATCTACTGGAACCCGGAAGACGAAGATGGCCCACACGAGAATAGCTGGGTCGAGAGTCTGGAAGGCGCTGACGTCCTCATCAACCTTGCCGGTCGCTCCATCGCCTGCCCGCTCACACGCCGGAATCGCGTGGAGATTCGCGACTCGCGCATTCTCTCCACGCGCCTGCTCGGCCGCGTTCTGGGCACGCTCCAAACGCCTCCTCAACTGTGGCTGAATGCCTCATCGGCCATCGCTGGCAGCCTGTCTCAAAGCCTGCCCGCACGCGGGGTTCCAGCTTTTATGTCGCGCATCACCGACGAGTGGGAAGCGGAGTTTTTCAACGCGCCACTTGCCGGAGTGCGCCGCGTCGCATTGCGGACCGGGCTGTTTCTTGCGCCTGCGCCGGGCAACCGGTTTGCGCTGCTTTCCACGCTGGTTCGCGCTGGCATCGGCGGCACGCTTGGCAACGGCCTCCAGTGGGTGAGTTGGATTCATGCAGCCGACTACGCGCGCGCCGTGGACCTGCTGATCGAACGCGACGATCTGAGCGGCCCCATCACGCTTGCCGCACCTGAGCCGGTCACCAATCGCGACTTCATGGCCGCGCTGCGCGACGTCTGGCAGAGACCTAACGGAGTTATTTGGCCCGCGCCGCTCATGCACATCATCGGCCTTGCCCGCGCTGACGCCAGCCTGGCGCTCTACTCTTGCCACGCGGAACCTGACCAACTGCTCCAGGCAGGCTTCACATTCGAGTTTGCTGACTGGCCCACTGCCGCCGAAGACCTAGCGCGCGAGTGGCGGCAACTGGACCACTGAGTTATAGATCCGGCCTTTGAATAGTGTGTAGACTTCCCACCCATTTCGCGATAAAGCCTGCGAACGGTGCTTCTATTTGCGGGCTGGATCAATAGTGCAATGAAGCCACAGAAACAAATGCGCGAGCCATGGCCCGCGCATTTGTTGGGTCCAGTAACTGCTGCCAGCTCTACTTCTCAGCCGGAGTAATGTTGGTCACCGGAAGATCCCAGTGGGAGAGCAGAATTTCAAACCTCCTCTGCTCTTCTTTCTTGTAAGTCTCCTGGTCGGGCCATAACTCCTTGATCAGCGCGGCCTCGTCGGGGTTGGAGCTGGTGGCTATGGTCGAGTTCTTGAAGGTGATGGTCACGCGATAGTCCCAGCGGCCGTCCTCGGTTGTGTGATAGGCGGGCGTTTCAATCTTCAGCCCTACAATCCGGCCCGCATCCCGTTCTTTTTTGAGCAGCGGAAAGTGATTTTTCAGGAACAAATCGAGAAACTCCTGTTGATGTCCCCATTGCAGCTTGTAGTAATACTCGACGGTATAAGGCGCGCCAGCCCCGCCCTGCGGCGGAGCGCCCTGCGCCCGTGCTGTTCCAACTGCAAGCGCTACCACTGCCAGCAGCACCATGCCCCAGATCATCCTGCGAATTTTCCGGTCCATCCACGCCTCCTTAAAAACCTGTTATCGGCATTGTAGCCTCGATCGGCTGTCGCAGTGTTACAGTGATCCGTGACTGCAATCCTGCATTCTTCGCCACACCCGTAACACCACGCCGGCCCTGGGCCAGGTTGGAGGAACCATGAAGCGTCTTCCCGGAGTCATTGCCGCAGCAATCGTTCTCTTCCTTTTCTCGTTGTTCCAGTTATTGACGGCCGCCGGCATGGCCTTTGCCGGAGTCATTATCCCGCGAACGGCCCCAGCCCCACCCCCTGCCGCTCCGTCATGGATGCCGTACCTGATGTTCGCCATGAGCGGCTTCTTCGTTGCCTTCGCAGCCTGGGGAATCTGCTCTGCCGTAGGCCTGTTCCGGAGGAAGCGCTGGGCACGCTACTCGACCCTGATCATCGGCGGCTGCATGGCCGGCTTCGGCCTGATCTCCGTGCTATCGCTGCTGGCGTTGATGGCAATAGGGATACCAGCTTCGCCCACCACCGATCCCACCCAGACTCCGCACATCCAATCAACCACGCACGTCATCTTCGGCGTCATGGTGCTCTTCTACGCCATTCCCATGTTCATCGGCGCCTGGTGGCTCATCTACTTCAATCTTCGCAAGGTGCGTGACAGCTTCAACAACGCCACGGGCGCCGTTCCGCCCAGCCCACGGCCTTTGATCATTACCATCCTAGCCGTGCTTTGCCTGATCGGCGCTCCCTCGTGCCTGATGGTGCTGCTGCTGCCCATGCCGGGATTCTTCTTCGGAGTTGCCTTCCGCGGCTGGCAGAAGATTGCTTTCTCTCTGCTGTTCGCAGCACTGGAAGCAACCGCCGGCTACGGATTGTGGAAGCTCAAGGAGTGGGGCCGACGCCTGGCGCTCTTCCTGCAGTGCGTTGGCGCTATCAACGTGCTGGTTTATGTATTGCGGCCTTCCCTGCTCACCAGTTACACCAACGAAATCGACCGCGCAATGGGCATCACACAACTGCCTTCGACTCTTCCCATTCAAGAGCCGATGCTCCGCCTGTCGATGGGGTTATCGCTGGTTCTGTTGGTCGCGGTCGCATTCGCGCTGCATTATTACCGCGCAGCATTCCAGTCGCCGTCAGTGCCTCCGCCTGCGCCTGCCGACGCGCCGCAACTACCAGAGGCATGATACTTTCTGCCCACGAATCCCAAAGGCTTCGTGGGCAGAAAACTACGCCTCGATCACACCCGGATAGCAGGTGAACGGCTCGGTCAATACCTTCCAGTAGGGGATATAGCTCCACTCCGGGTGGCCGTCGATGTGGAAGTGCAGCGGGTGGAACTCGTCCTCCCGCAGCAGCTTCACCAACTCATCGGGGCTGCCCTTCACCTTCAGCCGCGCGCTGTCAGAGCCAATCAGCGCCAGCAGAACCGGACCGTACTCCAGCGCATACCGGTCGCAGCCTTCCATCTTGTCCAGCCCCACGTACTTCGTCAGGCGGAACCCCATCGGCAGCTTGAAGCGAATCGTGTCACCGGCCTTCCACGTTCGACTTAGAGTTAGATAGCTTCCCGGTTTTCCTATAACTCCATCCGCGCCATTGACGGTAACTTCCATCGGTTGCGTGGCCCATTGCGGAACGCGCACGTGGATCTTAGCCACCACAGGCTTGGCCACGCCCATCTCGATCTTCACTTCCGGCTTCATGGGGAAGCTACTGGTGAGTGTCGCCTTTACCGGTTCGCCGTTCTGCCTCCACTCGATAGTGGCCGGCTCAAACAGGTTCACGTAGAGCCCGTCCTCGGCCACCGAGAAGATGTACTCGGGCAGCGAGCCCAGCAGACGCGTCCCCTGCCCTTCGCAGCAAGAGTTGGTGCATAGCGGCACCTCCAGATCGCCCTTCATGCCCGTCAACCGCGTGTGATAGATGATTCCGCGCGAGCGCACCTGGTTAGCCATGCCCACGTTGTAGATCGACTTCTCGATCTCGTTGGCGTAGCGCTCGGCCTCGGGCTCCATGTTGTGAAAGCGCTGATTAAACTTCGTCCAGAAGACGCTGCCGCAGGTTTCTCCAGTCTCGCAGAAGGGAAATTGCGCCTCCAGCCGGTAACTCTTTGGTGGAAACTCACCTAACTCCGTAATGGCGATCGACCCGCCCACATGCTCCCAGTTATCGTGGTATAACTCCCGCGCGCCCTGCATGGCCTCAAGATATTTCTTGTCTCCCGTCGCCCGGTAAATATCGAGATAGGCCTCAAAATCGGTAATCAGGTAGTTATGCGGCCGGTCGTAGGGATATTGCCACACCACGTCGGTATTCCGTTTGGCCAGCCCCTCCAGCCAGTAGTTTTCCTGGTAATAGCGCTGGATGGTCTGGATGTCTTCCGCCTTGCCTACCGGCGTGAAGTACATACGTGTGTTGGCGATCATTCCCTGCACGCCCTGCGCTCCGCCGCGCATCAGTTTCGGCAGCTGCGGGCAGCGGTCAAACCAGTCGTAGAAGCCGCGCAGCAGTGCGAAGGCCTTTTCGTTACCGGAAAGCCCGGCCTCAATAAGCCCATGCGTGACCCATGCGCGCGTGTACCCTCCGCGCTCCGAGTAGAGAATCAGGTCTTCGGGATAGGCCATGATGTAACCGTTGGGTTGCTTGCACTCGTCAATCCCGTCCACAATCGCATTCATCGCCGTGCGCAGATCGGCGTTCTCCATCCAACGCAATGTGTTGGCCGCGCCCATCAAAAAGCGGCCGGCCGAGGAACCGGGCAGCGTGGTGTCCCAGAAGTGGATGGGCGGCCTGAGCCCGGCGCGCACCGGCTTGCCGGCCCGCTCGCGGAAGGGCCGTAGCATCTCGTCCACCTGGAAGGAGCCCAGCAGGTAGACGATGTTGTCTTGCATGGCGCCGCGAAACAATCCATTGCCAGGGGTGACGCCACTGAGCGGCGCATGAGCTAGATCAGGCACACGACGCCAGTTGGCGGCTGCCGTCACATTGGCCGGATTGTCGGTGACGATGCCTTCGCCCATGGGCCGCTCGGGGCGTGTCAGTTGCGCAGAATCCTCGGCATTGCCCAACCGTTCGTCGCCCTGGACCGGGCAGCGTTCAGCCACGTCCTTGCCGCCAGAGATGACGGCAATCTTGTTGAGCGCCAGCGCGTAACCGAAGCCATCCTGCGTCTTGCGCAACGCGGTCGCCGTCAGCCTGACATAGCGGCCGGCAACGGCTGGGACTGTAAACTCATTGATCTCATCGTAAGGTTCGGCAAAATCCGCCCCCATGGCATCAACCAATATGCGCGGGTTCGTAAACGTCGCGTCGTCGGCCGTCTCGATGCGGAATCGCACGGGGAAGCCGAAAGGTGTCACCCGCATGTCGCCCAGCCCGAAGGCTGGATACACGCGCACCGCATCCATTGATCGTCGCGCGCCCAGGTCGATCTGGACCCAGGTCGTCGTCTCCGCCGCATGAGCCGGCTTCGACACGTAAGGCCGATACCAAGTTCCCGCAGCCCAGGCCATCTGGCCCATACTCCTGGCCGCGGGCATCCCGCCAGCAGCCAAAGCTGCACGCGAACCCACTGCTCCCAGCGCAGCCAGGGCGGCGCCGGACTTCACAAACTCTCTACGGTCGATATGCACGTTGTCTCTCCAGAGAACCCAGGCTGCCGGGTTTGTGAATGGAAGACATGCTGACCGCTGGTGCGGCTCGATTCAGGTCCTCGCCCGGCAAGGGAACTTTAGGAGGTTCTTCAAGCCCTGTCAAACCCTCAACTGAACAGTTAAGGCCGAAAGAGCCCACCCTGACAGTATTGAGTTGCCCGATCACCAGCCTCGGAAATGAACAGGTGTCTACTCTGACACCGCAGGGGTAAAACCAGCCAACCAAGTTGTAAAGAATCTTTGTGCGCAAAAAAACGGCCCCCGCATATACGGGGGCCAAGTTGCCTTGGTTCTCTCGCTGTGCGAGAGCTTGATGGCGGCCTACGGCCTGGGTGCCGTTGGTGCGGAAAATAACCTCGGGGAGAGGGGACTTTGGCCTTACGGCCTTTCCGCGCCGGTCTAAGCGACCGCGCCCTGGGGAGGCACGGCAACCTGGGCCGCCAAACTGTTTTCCATCAACCGAATCTGCATGCTGCCAGTGTGCGCGGGCTTCTCTCAGCCAGTCGCCTCGGCTTTACCGAGAACCACCGCATGCAAACGGTAGACGGGAATCTTGTGTTCGTCTTTACCTATTGCAGTTGTTGTGCCAAACGGTTTGTTACGGTGAGGTAATTTTATAATTTGTTCAATACAAAAGAATTAAAGATAGAACGGCCGCCCCGCTCAGGGCGGCCGCGTTCTCTTGTACGGTTACTTGAGTATGTAAATATTACCTTATAGCGTAGTTTTTACCCGGTAAAAATGGGCATGCAAGTTCAAATCATCCGCCTGCATAGGCTTCTTACTGGGCCGAATGGCTCTTTTCCTCAGTCCTGCTCACCTGCAAAAGCACTCCGCTGACGTCCTCGCTCACCTGGACTTTGGTCTCGGTTGTCTTGTAGTGGATGGCCTTCTTGGGGTCGTAATTGTCTGAGAGCATCTTGCCCACCTGCGAGACGTCCATGGCGTCGACCACACGCAGGGTGTACATACCCTCCGGCACGTACTCAAAACTGCAACTACCATCGTCGTCCACAAAGCCTGAGCGAAGGGTCTCTTTGCCCTCGGCGTCGAGCAGCAGCACGCGCGCCACCTCCAGGCCGTGTCCGCTGGCGCTGTCAACAACGCGTGCTGTCACAGTATGCATTCCCCCCAGCGGCACCACGATGTCGGCCGCGCTCATCTGCTCGTCGGCGCCCAGTTCAATGGGCTTCAAATCTTTCTTGAACAACACATTACCGCTGTAAATGCTGAGCCCGTCGCTCATGAGGCCACTCATCGCCATCGAACTCGTCGCTCCAGCGCCGCCCATCGCCAGCAGGCTCTTCAGATTCTTGGTCAGGTTCTTGATCGCATTGATCGGCATCTCGGCACGCAACGCATAGCTTCCCGGTAGCAGGCCGGCAATGCGAAAGCGGCCGGTGTCGTCCGTAGAGTAACCCATCAGCGTGGCGTTGCTGGAGGCTCCGCCCAGTCCGAACAGGTTGGGTTCCTGAAACTCGCCGCTTTTGGTCTTGCTCAACAGGTGCACCTTCACACCCACCGCCGGCGAGCCGTCGTCGTAGCTGATGACGCCTGAGAGTGATGCTCCGCGCTCGATGCTCACGGTCACATCCGGCGTCTTGCCCGCATCCACTGTAACCAGGGTCAGAAAGTCCAGCGCGTCCTTCACCTGATCCTCGGTTACCTCTTTACTGCCAGCCTTGTTCAAAGCGCCCAGGTCGAGATGCGCGAGAGGGTTCACAGTCCCATTCTGGACAGCCAGCACGATGTAGCGGCCCACCGGAATCTCACTCATCAGGAAACGCCCGTCAAGCGCGGTGGTGGCGAAGCACTTTAAAGCGCACCCACCCAACAGGTTCGCCATAGGACCCCTCGCCAGTTCGTCGGCCGACTGCGGCTTGCTCCCCGCAGGCAGCACCTTCAACAGAACCACCTGAGCCAGCCGCGCCGGAACCTTGCTTTCGCCGTAGACGACCTGTCCGGTCAGATTTCCGGTCTGTTGGACTGCCTTTTTTTCGCCCTCATCCTGCGCCGTCAGCACTGCGCCGGTCAGCGCCAACACTCCCGCAAGCACGGCCACACACCTCGTCCCGCTATTCATTCCGCTCTCCTCTGGTTGCTGGGATTCCACCAACACTGGACCGGCTCATGACAAAGGCTTGTGCGCAGCTCTGCTCACGCCGCGCACAAGCCGGTCAAAAAACCTGACCTTAACTATAAAGAGGCGAACAGAGGCAAAGCGTTCGCTAATTTCCGGGAAATCAACGGGCTGGATGCTGCTACTTGCTGTCGACGCGGACCACGCGAATCTCAGGATACTCGCCGTCCCAATCAGGCGAGACGCCGTCAAACGACAAGCGGAACTGTTTTGCGTCGCCAGGCTTGAGCGGCGCGGCCGAAACCGGCTCCACATCCACATAAGGGTCGCGGGTGCGGATCAACTTGAGCGGCTGGGTGTCGTTCTGGACCACCTCGTGAGCGAAGTTGCGGAACAGAATCTGCGCCGTCACCACCGTCACAGTCTTCTGGCCGGTATTGGCAATATTGCCGTCCACATAGGTCACTTTGCCGCCGGCCAGATTGGCTGACTCGCTCATGACCAAGTTGCTGATGGGAAGGCTGGCTGCGTAGGCGTCTGGCTGCGCTGAAACCGGCGTCACCACCGGGCCCTTGTTGCCGCGTTCGAGCAGGAAAATGCCCACCGCTGCCACCACAATCACCACGCCGACGGCAATTGCCAGTGGAAGCCAGTTACGCTCCTCACGGGTCTCAGGACGCATCAGTTGGGGACCATTGCTCACAGGCAGAATTTTACACCGTTACGGAAGGAATCATTTTTCCCACAGCTTTCTGTTCCCATTCCAGAACAAGCGGACCATTTTGCCGATACAGCCATTGAGAAGGGAAGAATGTTCTTTTTTTCTTCTCCCAGGCATCCCCACAATTGCATTAGCGTCTAACTGAGTTAGAACGCCGGAATAGGCGTCAGTGAATGGACGGAACCGGCGTCCCCTTCCACCCGTATCTGTTAGCCGAAAGGCATGAAAGGCAGGCCCTCGATGAAGCCCTCCACCGATTTCGCCTCGCTTTCCGCACCCGGCCTCCATTCAATGGCAGCCGACCGCGCCTACCAGGGTTTGACCATCGCAGCAATGATTGTGCTGCTCGGTACCCTCTGGGCTTTCTAAGTTCAGCCCTCCCCCAACCAGCGCGCGCTGCTCATCGAGCTTCGCGCGCTTTTCCCTTTAGGGGCAGAGCGTTCGGCCTTTCAGGCCTTTGCTGGCCGCGCAGCACGGCGCATGGCCCAGATGTGCCAGCCCACCGTCGCAAAGATCACGACCAGAGAACACAGGACGAAGACCATCACCATGCTTTGGTGGATGCTTCCGGATGGACCACGTGCAAGCGCAATAATGATCCACTGAATACTGCAAAACAGCCACACCATCTCAGCCTTCATCCAGCCAATCATGCCGATCGTAATGCGCTCCAGTTCAGCGCGCTTCACTTCCGTTACCTCGACTGGATAATTGAACGCCTCGGGAAAACGCACAATCGCCGTCATCAGTAGATACACCCCGGCATCAATAACTGGAAGCATCCACAAATCCGATGGCGATCCCCAGCCATTCGGGTTACCAGCCGCATCGAAGTGGGTTGGAATCCTCGCAGGCAGGCGCTCAGGCCCGTAGAGAGCCTGCCATGTGATCCAGGCCAGCACGATCAATC
>Ga0302267_10000416_pt1 | contig 56663 bp, 47 predicted proteins | sample III_Bog_E1_3_FD_194555 | JGI IMG/M metagenome (GOLD analysis project Ga0302267, IMG submission 194555) | Peat permafrost microbial communities from Stordalen Mire near Abisko, Sweden - III_Bog_E1_3 | ecosystem: Environmental > Terrestrial > Soil > Wetlands > Peat | place: Sweden: Abisko...
GTGGTGTCCATCGCTCTACCAAGGAACTGGAGACCGCCATTCGCACCTTCATTCAAAAACACAACCAGGACCCAAAGCCCTTCGTGTGGCACAAAACCGCTGACCAAATCCTTGACTCCGTCGCTCGCTTTTGTGTACGAACTTTAGAAACAGGACACTAGCTGCCAGCGTTTTCTTCTGGTTTGTAGGGGCAGTGGCGGCAGCCGGAGCCGCAGCAATATCCGCGTTTGAGGTGATACGCAGCGGTGAAGACCATCTTCTCGCCTTCGAGGTAGTAATCCTCAGGTTTGAGGGCGGGCGGTGGCGCGGGTTGCTCGTCGTCGGGGCTGAAGGCCATGCTTCTATTTTCGCTTGCGGCGGGCGTGCGCGCCGTCGATTTCGTCGTCCTCGCGGCTAAACGGTAAAATTGGAGCATGACAGTTTCTGCGCAAGACCGTGCCCGCAAGATCAAGATCATCCTTTTCGACGTCGATGGCGTTTTAACCGATGGAACCATCTGGATCTATCCGATGCCGGTGGCCATGCCGGATGGCACGGTTGTCTCCAAAATGGTGGAAGCCAAGGGCTTTTGCGCGCACGACGGCGCGGCCATGACCCTGGCGCGACTGGGCGGCATGAAGCTGGGTGTGATTACCAAGCGCATCTCTGAGACTGTGGCCCTGCGCATGAGGGACCTGAAGATCGAGTTCGTCTATCAGGGCGAGGCTTTCAAGATGCGTCCGGTGCGCGAGATCATGGAGCAGGAAGGCGTGACCCTGGACGAGATTGCCTATGTGGGCGACGACGTGGTGGACCTGCCGGTGATGCGCCAGTGCGGCTTTGCGGTGGCCACGGCGAATGCGCGCGCGCAGGTGAAGGCCGAGGCACACTATGTCACGCCGAATGCCGGTGGATATGGGGCGGGTCGCGATGCGATCGAGTTCATACTGGAGGCCAAGGGATTGCTGGAACAGTGCATCGAGGCCTCGATTGACGCGAGTAACCCGCTGCCGGCAGCGATGGATATTGGCAAGGGCGGGGATCTGAAGTAAGCGAGTCAGCGAGTTAGCAAGTCAGCGGGGCGATAGGCGAGCGGGCTGCATAGCCACCCCACCCTAGCCGCAAAAACAAGAACGCGGCGAGGATGGGGCACCCAAGCGTTGTGGGCAGTCAAGGTGCGGGGCTGACTCGCTAACTTGCTGACTCGCTAAACTGCTTCGATAAAAGATGGAATCAGGAGTTGAACACGATGAGCGAAGCGAGCAAGAGGGCGGTGGTGCTTCTGAGCGGCGGACTGGACTCGGCGACGGTGCTGGCGATTGCGCGCGAGCGAGGGTTCGAGGTGTATGCGCTGTCGTTCAGCTATGGGCAGCGGCATGTGTGGGAGTTGGAAGCGGCAAAACGCGTGGCCGAGGTGGGTGGGGCGGCGGCGCATCGCATAGCGCAGATCGATCTGCGCATCTTTGGCGGGTCGGCTTTGACCGACGAAATTGCTGTGCCCAAGGGGCGCGCGCTGGACGAGATGAGCCACGGGATTCCGGTCACCTATGTCCCGGCGCGCAACACCATCTTCCTCTCCTTTGCGCTGGCGTGGGCTGAGGTACTGGGTTCGAGCGATGTGTTTATCGGCGTGAATGCGCTGGATTATTCGGGCTATCCCGATTGCCGGCCGGAGTTCATCGAGGCTTACGAGGCGATGGCCAATCTGGCGACCAAGGCGGGCGTGGAAGGCCGGCAGCGGCTGAAGATTCATACGCCGCTGATTGCGCTTTCGAAGGCGCAGATTATTGCCGAAGGTTTGCGGTTGGGCGTGGATTACGGGCTGACCAGCAGTTGCTACGATCCGGCGGCGGATGGCGCGCCGTGCGGTGAGTGCGATTCGTGCCTGTTGCGCAAGAAGGGCTTCGGCGAGAACGGCATGAGCGATCCGTTGAAGTACAGCTTCTAGCTACTAGGTGGTGTCCGCCACAGAGATGGTCATTTAACCAATTTGAAGGGTACGGGCTTTAGCCCGCACGTAAAAACTGTAAAATCAACCGGGCTTTAGCCCCCGAGGGAACACTTGCTTGGTCAACCAACTCATAAACGCCCGAAGATAGGGGATGTTATTTCCGGCGGACACCACTAGTTACTAGCTTCTAGCCCGATTGTGGGTGAACGAACGGTGTTGCTATCCCACCCTTTTCGCAAAGGGCGCGAAAAGGATGGGGCACGGAGGCTGGTTGGCGATCAAGACGTTCTTTCTTATTCACGATTCCGATTCTTCGTTTTTCGAATGCACAGAGCAAACCATTGCGCGATGGAGCTAGCAGCCGGAAGCTAGAGGCTAGGAGCTGTTCTTATGTACTCGGTCAAGGAAATCTTCTTCACGTTGCAGGGCGAGGGGGCGCAGTCGGGGCGGGCGGCGGTGTTTTGCCGGTTTGCCGGATGCAACCTCTGGTCAGGGCGCGAGGAGGATCGCGCGCGCGCCGTGTGCCAGTTCTGCGACACGGATTTTGTGGGCGTGAATGGCGTGGGTGGCGGGCGGTTTGAGTCGGCGGCGGCGCTGGCGGCGGCTGTGGATGCGGCGTGGCCCGAAGGCGTGGCCGTCGAGAAGAAGTATGTGGTGTGCACGGGCGGTGAGCCGTTGCTGCAACTCGACGATGCGGCGATTGCGGCTCTCCATGCGTGCGGGTTTGCGGTGGCTGTCGAGACCAATGGCACCATCGCAGCGCCAGCCAGCCTTGACTGGGTGTGCGTGAGCCCGAAGGCGGGCGCGGAACTGAAGCAGCGCGAGGGGGACGAATTGAAGCTGGTTTATCCGCAGATCGAGTTCGGGCCGGAGCAGTTTGCGGGGCTCGGGTTTACGCATTTCTTTCTGCAGCCGATGGATGGCCCCCGGCGGGTCGAGAATACGGCGGTGACGGTGCGCTACTGCATGGAGCATCCTGAGTGGCGGCTGAGCTTGCAGACGCACAAGATTGTGGGAATTGCGTAGCGCCAGCCAGTCAGCGGGTTGGCGTACTCTGGAAAGTAGATTTATGGAAATTTACAAGAGCTTTTCGATTGAGGCGGCGCACTGGCTGCCGAATGTGCCCGCAGGGCACAAGTGCGGGCGGATGCACGGGCACAGCTTTCGCATCGAGTTGCATGTGACCGGGCCGGTAGATGAGCAACTCGGCTGGGTGGCTGATTTTGCCGACATCAAGGCGGCCTTCAAGTCCATTGAGGACCTCATTGATCACCGCTGCCTGAACGAGGTTGAGGGGCTCAAGAATCCCACCAGCGAGCACCTGGCGCAGTGGTTGTGGCGGGCGCTGCAACCGGCGCTGCCGTTGTTGAGCGAGGTGGTGGTCTCTGAGACCTGCACCAGCGGGTGCGTGTACCGGGGCGAGGACGAGGGCTGAGAAGAAATAAAAGTGTAAGTTCAACAAAAAGGATGCTTGCAGAGTGTGTGCGATCCCACCCTTCGCAAAGAGCGCGAAGGATGGGGCCCACCCAATTTCATCCCCTGCGGCAGTGGCTCCCGTTTGACCCCTGCGGGCCGTCTAACTAGACTCTGAGGCAAGGCTAAATCCGATGAAGATGCGCAGCACGCGGTGTTTTGCAGTTGTTTTTGCTAGCTTGTTTTGCCTTTTGGCCGGTCTGACGCCGGCTTTGGGCGTGGCCCAGCAGCCGGGCGGCTCGTCGTCCTCCTCGGGCGGCGGACAGCAGGCATTTGTGCGGGAGAAGACGCCGACGCTTGTGGACCCTGCCGGGCCGACGATCTCGATGATCAGCACCGAGCCGGTCTTCATGATGGCGGCGGCCCTGAATGTGTGCGGCTATGACGAAGGGTTGGCTGAAAGCTCGCCGGAGCGCAAGCGGGTGCGCGACGAGATTGCCGCGGTGCTGGCCAAGAGCGAAGAGGCGCGCAACAAACGCGATGCCGTCTGCCTTTACATTGCGCAGCATCGCATGACGGGTACCGAGCGCGACATTTCGCAGTACATTTCGCTCTCGCTTTACATCACGCCGCCGCCGGAGATGGAGACCACGGCCGACCTGACGGAGATGCCGCCGGACGCGACCCAGGTTGCCGAGTTTGTGCCGGCGCTGAAGGCCTTTGCCGAAGCCGCCGATCTGCACGGCATCTGGCTGACGACCCACCGTCTCTACGACGAGGAGGCCGACAAGCTGCACGATCCGCTCTCGAAGATGATTGTGGGCACCAACCTTTATCTGAAGATGCCGGCCTCCACCTACGATGGGCGGCGCTTCATTGTGGTGATCGAGCCGCAGTTGTCGCCGGGCATTGTGAACGCGCGAGTATACGGCACTGACTACGTAGTGGTGGTTTCGCCCTCGGCCGAGGGCAAGATCCGGATGACGGACATCCGGCACACCTATCTGCATTACTTGATCGATCCGCTGCTGTTTGCGCGTTCGAACGCCATTGACCGGGAGACTCCGATTCTGAAGGAGATTCGCGAGGCTCCGCTCGAGTTCAGCTACCGGTCTGACACAGTGGCGCTGACCATCGAGTGCCTCATCAAGGCCATCGAGGCGCGGACCATGGATACGGGGATTCCGGAGTACAAGATTCCACCGGGCCTGGAGCGCGGCGAACAGACCAAGTACGAGATTGAGAAGCGGCAGGTGCTGGCGAAGATGGAGGGGGTGCGGGTGGCCGCCATGCGCCACGACATGACGCAGGGCTACGTGCTGACTCAGTACTTTTACGAGCAGATGCAGCAGTTCGAGCACGATCCGGCCAGCTTGCGCGACACCATCGGCGAGATGGTGTACAGCATGGACGTGGACCAGCAGGTGCATCGGGCGCGCGAGGTTGAGTTCGACAAGGAAGCCGACGTGGACGTGCTGTCGCGCTCAAAGCCGCGCAAGCTGGAAGGGCTTGACCTGGCGGAACGGAAGCTGGCGTCGGGTGACCTGGCCGGCGCGCGATCGATGGCCGAGCAGGCGCTGAAGGTAAGCCGCGGGCAGGATACGGTTCCGGCGACGGCCGAAGCGGCGCGGGCTGACTTTATTCTTGCGCGGATTGCGGCCATGTCCGGCAACCCGGGCGAAGCGATCTCCGACTTCCAGCAGACGCTGGCCACATCGAAGGAACAGCGGCTGCTGGCCTGGTCGCACATTTACCTGGGCCGGATGCTGGACCTGGATTGCAAGCGCGATCAGGCGGTGACCGAGTACAAGCTGGCGCTGGACAACCGCGACGGCCAGCAGGACACGCGGATTGCGGCCCAGCGGGGCGTGAAGACGGCCTACATGGTGAACGGACACAGTTGCGACGAAGATGCAGACGAGGCTGCTCCCGCAGGGAAGGGTGTCGGATCGGCTCCAGCCGGGCAGAGTGGGACGCCGGTGGCGAAATAATCGCCAGGATGCGCCAAAGGCAACGCAGTCTAGCGTTTAATGGAATCAGTGCTGAGGCCGGACAGTGGACCGTTTGGGCAGGGCTCTGACGGGGCAGGGAATGAACGAAGAACGCGCGGAGGCAAATCTGGAGCAGTTGGAGGCGTTGCTGGGGTACGTGTTTGAGCGGCCCGAACTGTTGGTGCGCGCGTTGACCCATCGTTCGCTGGCGCATGAGCAGCTGGTGAAGGACCGCGCCGGCCACCAGCCGGCCGAGCAGGCAGAGGTTGCCGCGCAGCCGGGCGATAACGAACGGCTTGAGTTTCTGGGCGATGCGGTTCTGGGGCTGGTGGTGGCCGAGGCCTTGTTCGAGTTGCATCCGGAGTGGCATGAAGGGGAACTGACGCGGGTTAGGTCCAGGCTGGTGAGTCGTCAGCACATGGCGCAGGTGGCTGAATCCGTGTATTTGGGCGACTATCTGCTGTTGAGCCGTGGCGAGGATCGCGGCGGATTGAGGCGCAAGAGCACCGTGCTCTCCAACAGCATGGAAGCGGTGATTGGCGCGCTTTATCTGGATGGCGGCCTGGAGGCGGTGGTGGCCTTTGCACAGCAGTGGATCATGGGCGTGGAGGCCGAGGAACTGGCCGAGCAGCTGCGTTCCGGGGCGGCGCTGGGCAACTACAAGTCAGCCCTGCAGGAGCGTTTGCAGGCAGACGGCAGCGGGACGCCGGTTTATCGTGTGAAGAGCGAGAGCGGTCCGGACCATCGCAAGCGGTTTCTGGTGGAGGTGCGCCTGAAGCCGGAGGCGGGCGAGCCGGGCAAGGCTCTGGCGCGTGGCACCGGCAGCACCAAGAAGAATGCCGAGCAGGACGCGGCGCGCAAGGCGCTGGCGCTACTGACCAAAACCGAGGCCGGGGAAACCGGGACCACGGAGCAGGAAGAGGCACAGTGAGCAGCACGGCACAGATACCGGGAAGTGAGCCAGCGGGTGGCCGCGCACAGCGACCTACGGTGGCCGAAGCCGCGTCGTCTTTGCTGCGCACCGTGGTTGTGGCCATGTTTCTGCTCACCTTTGTGCTGCAGCCCTTGCTGATTCCATCAGAGAGCATGGAGCGGACTCTGCTGGTGGGCGATTTTCTGCTCTTCAACAAGCAGGTGTATGCGCCCGGCAGCCGGCTGACCAGTTGGCTGATGCCGTATCGCGAGGTCAGTCGCGGAGACATTGTGGTGTTTCATCATCCCGATCCGCCGCTGCTGATCAAGCGGGTGGTGGGGATACCGGGCGACCGGTTGCGGATCGAGGATGGGCGGGTGCTGGTGAACGGCCGCGCGCTCGACGAGCCTTATGCAGCCTTTGAGCCTGCTGCGCCAAACCCGTTTCGCGACAACTTCCCGGCGCACATTTACACCGACCCGCAGGTGGACCCGGACTGGTGGCGCGAGATGCAGGGGCTGGTGAGCAATGGCGAGCTGACGGTGCCCGAGGGCGAGTATTTTGTGTTGGGCGACAACCGCAACCACAGCAAGGATTCGCGCTTCTGGGGCTTTGTGCCGCGTGAGGCGATTGTTGCCCGTCCGCTGGTGATTTACTTCTCGCTCCGGAGGCCCTCGACCACCGATGTGCAGCAGGCCTCCGATGATAGACTCGGACACGATAGGGAACTCCCAGCCAGGCTCAGAGGCTTTGCGCGCTGGAAACGGATCTTCCGGGTAGTGCATTAAGAACAGTGATCAGTTTTCAGGTTTCAGTTGTTCGCAGCCTTGAGAATCGGGCCTTTAACCGAAAACTGGCAACTGACAACCGATTACGAGCGACAGGATGACCAAGAAAAATACGCCAGCAGCAAAGACAACGCCCGAAGCCGAGAACGCAGTGCCGGTGGCCCGTGTGGAGGAGACTCCGCTGGAGGCCGTGGCCAGCATCTGCGGCGTGTTGGTGGTGGGCCTTTTCATTCTCACCTTCCTGGCGCAGAACTTTGTAATTCCGTCGGGCTCGATGGAAAAGACGCTGCTGGTGGGCGACCATCTGGTAGTGGATCGCATCACGCTGGCGCCTGAAGCCAAGTGGATGCCGCTGGTGCGCTACCGGGAGCCCAGGCGCAACGACATTGTGGTCTTCATCAAGCCGGTGGCGGACGATGTGGACGGCAAGCCGCAGTATCTGTTTCTGGTAAAGCGTCTGATCGGCGTACCGGGCGACCACATCCACCTGCGCAACGGCACGGTGTACATCAACGGCGAGCCGCAGGTTCAGCCCCATGCCGAGGCCACAACGGCCGACAATCACCAGGACTTTCTGGACGAGTTTCCCTCCGTGTCGCCCTATCCGCAGTCGGGCGGGGCCACTGAGAGCTGGGCTGTCGATTTTCCCAGCCACATTGAGAACGGCGACTTAGTGGTGCCCGCAGGCAAGTACTTCATGATGGGCGACCACCGGCACGACAGCCTGGACTCGCGCTTCTGGGGCTTTGTGCCCAGGGAGAACATCGTTGGCCGGCCGCTGTTCAACTATTGGTCGTTCGAGACGCCCAATGACCAGTACAACGAGACCGGTCTGAGCCACACCGTGGGCTGGATGGCTCATGTGGCGGCGCATCTCTTCGGTGACACGCGCTGGTCGCGGACGCTGCACGTGGTGCGGTAAATCAGGTGCACGGAACATTTCTCCACTTGGTATAGAGCTTCGGGCGCCCCACCCTCGCCGCGTTCTTGTTCTTGCGGCTAGGGTGGGATAGCAAGGAACCCCTCTACAGCAACAGCAGAACTGTTCTAGGTGTAAAGTACTTTGTGGCTAAGTGATTTGTGCCCGGTTCCACGTGCGGGCCATTAGAGCATTTTGCGGAATGGTGTAGACCTGGATTTCATTGGTATCCCACCCATTTCCGCAAAAAACGCGGAAATGGATGGGGCACGGGAGTCTATAGCAAAAGCGAAAATGCTCTAGCACCCAGCACTTAGCCACCCAGCACCCAGCACCTATCCTTTCCCCTGCGGCCCATCAACGGTTTATTCTGGAATCCCATGGCGGACGACGAGCAAGGCCGGCAGCAAAAGCGGAAACGGTTGTGGATAGCGGCAGGGATTCCGGCAGCAGTGGTGGCGCTGCTGGTTGTACCGCCGCTGGTAAGCCTGAACCATTATCAAAAGAGAATCGCAGGGCTAATGGCGGCCTCGCTGGGCAGGCCGGTGCGGCTGTCGTCAGTGAGCGTGCGTTTGTTGCCTCGGCCGGCGTTTGTGCTGACCAACCTGACGGTGGAAGAAGATTCCGCCTACGGCGTTGAGCCGTTGCTGCATGCCAACACCGTGGTTGCGCCCATCCGCCTGTTGGCCTTGTGGCGTGGCCGGCTTGAGCTGGCCCGCATCAGCGTGGACGAGGCCAGCGTGAACCTGGTGCGCACGCCGGATGGCCGCTGGAATCTGGATTCGCTGTTTGGACACGCGGCGGCGCAGGCCGGCGTGGGAGCCAAACAGGATGGCGACGGAGCCCGGCGCATCCCTTATCTGCGCGCCACCAACTCCCGGATCAACATCAAGCGCGGTGCTGAAAAGCTGCCTTTTTCGCTGGTGGATACTGACCTGTCCCTGTGGCAGGAGAAGCCTGACGAATTGCGGCTGGAGCTGAAAGGCCAGCCTGCGCGCACCGATCTGAATCTGAACCAGGGCGACACGGGCATAGTCGAGTTGAGCGCGACGGTGCACAAGGCGGCCGAACTGCGACTGATGCCGGTGAAGCTGGACCTGGAGTGGCGCGAGGCGCAGTTGGGCCAGCTGACGCGGCTGGTGCTGGGTCGCGATCCAGGCTGGCGCGGCGACCTGCGCGGCGAGCTACACATGGAAGGCACGGGCGAGACAGCGTTGGTGAAGACGCGGCTCCGAGCCGAGGGCGTGCACCGGGCTGAGTTTGCTCCGGCCTCGCCGATGGACTTTGACGCCAATTGCAGCCTCACCTACCACTACTCGGCACATGCGGTGGAGAAGCTGGCGTGCGATTCGCCGCTTGGTTCGGGCCGGGTGAAGATCAGCGGCGAGCTTCCCGGCAGCAGTCCGGCGCAGTTAACGGCAGAGTTTGACCGGATTCCGGTGGCGGCCGGGCTGGACGCACTGCGCACGGTACGCAGCGAACTGAGCCCTGGGCTGGAGGCGGCAGGCACGGTGAGCGGCAAGATCGCCTACGCCGGAGCGGATCAAGGCAGCGCGGAGGCAAAGCCCTCTGCCAGCGGCAAGCCTACGAAGCTGGCAGCGGTGCCGGTCAGCCTGCTGAGCGGCAGTTTGACGGTGGAAGGCTTCCGGCTGAGCGGTGCAGGACTGAGCCAGCCGCTGGCGGCGGACAAGATTACGCTGGAGCCTGCGGCGGGACCGCCGTCGGCCCTGGCGGGCACGGCGGCATTTGCGCTGGGCGGCGCGGCTCCGGTGCAGGTGAGTTTCCGGCTGGGGGACAGCAGCTACCAGGTTTCAGTACACGGCACGGCCAGCGTGGCGCGGGTCCGCGAGCTGGCCCATGCCAGCGGCCTGAAAGGCGCTGAGGCGCTGGATTCATTGGCGGGCGATCCGCTGGCCCTGGATTTGACGGCTGACGGGCACTGGATGCCAGTGGAGATGCCGGTGGAGAAGACGGCCAGCGGTGACAGCCTGAGTGGTACCGTGGCCATTCGCAATGCCAACTGGAAGGCCAGCTACCTGGTAAATCATGTGCAGATTGCGCAGGCCACGCTGCATCTGGACGATGGCGGCCTGCGCTGGGATCCGGTGGCGTTCACCTATGGTCCGCTGAAGGGCACGGCTACCTTGCGCCTGCCGGCAGACTGCAGCGACTGCACGCCGCGCTTCGAGGTGCAGTTTGGCGAGCTGGACGCGGCCACGCTGCAGGCGGCGCTGCTGGGCGCGCGCAGCAAGGGCACGCTGATCTCGGAGCTGCTGGACCGGCTGCATCCGGCCCAGCCGGCGATCTGGCCCAAGCTCGAGGGCACGGTGAAGGCTGACGTGCTGGCCCTGGGACCGGTTACGTTGCACCAGGCTACGCTGGCCGTAAAGATGAATGCGGCAGGGGTGGAGATTGAGACGCTGGACGGCGATCTGCTGGGTGGCCATCTTCATGCCTTGGGCAGCATCAAGGACGGCGACCGGCCCCAGTACCTGCTGAGCGGGACGGCGGAGAAGCTGAGCCCGGCGGCGGTGGGCCAGTTGATCGGCCAGCACTGGTCGGGCGGCGAGCTGAAAGCCAGCGGCAAGCTGGATGTGACCGGCTACACGGGCGATGAGTTGGCCAGCTCGGCCAAGGGCGCGTTGCATCTGGACTGGAAGCACGGGGCCGTGAGCGGCGTGGCAGGGACGACGCCATCGGCGCTGGTGCACTTCACCAACTGGACGGCGGATGCGGAGATCGGCGGCGGCAAGCTGACGCTCAAGCAGAACGAGGCTGTCGAGGGTGGTCGCAAAACAGCGGTCGAGGGCTCGGTGACGCTGAGCATTCCGGCCAAGGCCAGCTTTGTGGCGCCGAAGGATGCGCGGGTGAAGCGATAGAATCGCCACCGGTAGAATGGAGCCATGGTTTCATCTACTTCTTCCCCAGTTGAGATTCGCTGCAAAGGTATTCTCTTCGACATGGACGGGATTCTGATCTCGTCCATTGCTTCTGTTGACCGCAGTTGGACCAAGTGGGCTCTGCTGCGCGGCGTGGACCCCAAGCTGGCGCTGAGCATTGCGCATGGCTGCCGGGCTATCGATACGCTGGAGCGGCTCAGGCCCGATCTGGACGCCGAACAAGAGCTGAAGTTTCTTGAAGACACCGAGATGGGCGACAACGACGGCGTGCGCGTGCTGCCGGGCGTGCCGGAACTGCTGGCCGCGCTACCCCTCGACTGCTGGACGGTGGTGACCAGCGCCACTGAGCGGTTGGCGCGGGTGCGGCTGGCGGTGGGCGGCATTCCGGTGCCAGAACGGTTGGTGACTGCTGATCAGGTGACCAAAGGCAAGCCGCATCCGGAGCCGTTTCTGGCTGGGGCGGCGCTGCTGGGGCTCAAGCCGGAGGAGTGCGTGGTGTTTGAGGACTCGGCTTCCGGGACCAAGGCCGGCCGTGCGGCTGGATGCACGGTGGTGGCTACGACCTTTTCGCATTCGGTGGAGTCGCTGGATGCAGCCCACTACCTGGTGGAAGATTTGAGCGGGATGCGGGTGACGGTGCTCGGCGGTGATGAGGGGTTGGTGCTGGGATTTACGCCGATGGCGGTGTAGTTTTCTTCCCTTTTAGTTTCCCACCGGTGTTTCAGACCTTCGGGGAATGAAACTTTGGGCGCCCCATCCTTCGCGTACTTTGCGAAGGGTGGGAGTGTATACAGCTTCCATTTTTCGTTTGTTTTGTTGGGCTTGCACTTTATCTCTTTTTGGACAGTTTGCATTGTTGCCTACCCACCCTTGCGATGAAGCCGCAAGGATGGGGCACGGGGCATTGTGGCTTGATTCTGGTTCATGAAAAACAAAAGGGGCACGGATGATTCCGCGCCCCTTCTGCTTGCATCTGCGTTGTTTGCCGCCGGGCTTGGAACAAGCCTACTCGTTGGCTTCGATGCGGCGGCCGTGGGTGTCTTGCAGGGGGCGCGCGTTCAGCCGGTAAAGGCTGGCGAAGGCGCGGAACTGGGCGCGGCTGAGGGGAACCTGCTGCTCGAAGACGAACCAGCGCACGCCCTCGGTGCAGGGAGGCGTGGTGAGCGAGCCTGAGTAGGTCCAGTAGCCGCGATCTGCTGGCAAAAAGCCGCCGGGATTGATCATGTCGGTGATGATCTCGGTCTTGCCCTCGGTCCGGGGCATGTGTTCCCACAGCGTAGCCATCAGAGCGTTGGGAATGTCCTGATCCTGGTTGAAGCGGATGGCGATAACGGCCAGCTTGCCGTCGGCCGACTTGTGCACCAGATGCACGTCCATATCGGCCATCTTGCCCTTGACCGCCTCTTCTGCCGGGTGATGGAAGTGGAACTGGACCAGATCGTAGCGGACGCCGTTGGCCACAATGTAGCTGCCCGGATGCACGCTGACCAGGATGGTGTGGCCGTTGTTCTCAATGGTGACGCCGCCCGAAAGGTAGTGGAACTCGATGGGCTGGAGGGTGCCGTTGAGCTTGGCGCCGCGAATGTCGATGGGCGACTGCTCATGACCCTTGTTGCAGGCCGCGTAGCTGGGGTCGAGTTTGCTCCAGACAATGGGGCCGTTCTTGCCCTCGTAGGTCCAGTGAGCAGTGGATTGAGCCAGAGCCAGAGTGGCAGAGGCGAGCAGCAAAACAACGGCAACTGCGCGAAAACGCATAGAGAGCTCCTTCAGAAAAGGACGCTAGAGCGCCACGTTGAATTCTAAGACATGGACGCGGCAGAGGGGAAAAAGACGCGGAATGGGGAGAGGAGCCGCTGCTGGCCGGCGCAAGGAACTACGGCCGCAAGAAAGAACGGAATGAAGGATTTGCAGCGGCGCACGGGGGTTAACCGATGAGTTAATCCACCCTGTTACCAAGCAGTATTTGCTTGAGAACGAATCTCCTGTGTGCTACAACGATCCCATCTTTTGCTGCTTCCCCCGGCTTCTTTCTTGCTGAAAGATTTGCATTTGCAGCTCGTTTGTTTGCCCAGTGTTCTGACTTTCGCAAGAGACTCCCCCGAAACTCACACAACCATCATCCCCCAGGAGATTCGACATGCCTGATGTGACTCAACCTACTCCCAAAGAGCAGTTGCAGAAGTGGTTTCAGTGGTTGCAAGCGCTGCAAAATGCCGCCGAATTGGTTGCTCCAGCCGCCTCGGCGCTGACGCTCGGCCAGTTTGCGAACAGCACAATTACGGATGTTCTCGCTGACGATACGGTAATCGACAATTTTATAAACGCACTTACGAACAAAACCCCCTACCCGTTCACTGTGGCGCTGCTGAAGCAGTCTTCTACCTTCGAGTCTCTGTTGGAACATGCCGCCACAATCCCAACCATTGGTCCATTTGCAAACTATCTTGCGTCTTGTTTGAGCACGCCTTTTTCGACGATGAGTTGGAAGCAGCTTTCGGCATCTCTGCTCTCTGCCGTTTTTCCAAAAGGTCCGAACGATCCGGCATGGACGGCGTTTCAGAACGGTCTGATTTCGAGCCTTCCATCGTCGTGTTATAGCGCCACGCAGCAGAACAAAGTGAAAACAATCCTGATCGATCCAGCTTCGACTGTCCTTACGCTACTCAATCAACTGATCCAATTGGGGTGAGCAATGAATATGCCGAAAGTGTCTTTTAGACTTTTGCTATCTCTAGCCCCGTTGGCGTCTTCAGTGGTGTGGACTCAGCAGGCTTCAACCGGAGTTGGTTCCAATGGAGCCAGCAGTGCTCCTGTTCTGTTCGTTACGTTGGAACCGACAACGCAATATCCCTCAATGCTGCCAAGGTTACAGATTCGGGTGAATCTGAATACGGACGGGAATGATAAGAATCCCGATCCCAGTATTGGAGGGCTGATAACAACGGCATTAACTTCCAATCCAGCGTGGGACTGTCGAGCGATCTCATCCTATGCTGTCAAGGATGTAACCACGAACAAGCAAGTAAAGATTCAGAAAGTCTATTTGTCAGGAGATACGGCCGATACCACGCAGCAGTGCAAACCCGCTCCGCCTGGGACGATGTTTACTTCATATCCCGCAGTCCTGCTTGTGCTACACGACCATCAAGTGGCGAAGAATGACGAGTTAACTGTGTCCCTAGCCAATTTGCCTGCAAGGGTCGCAGTTTCATCGTCTGCCCAGGTTAGTCCGAGCGATAAAGCAATCGCATCGTTATGGACTTCTACTGCACTGACGATCACGCCCCAGGCTGCTCCCTCCGAGACGCTGACCACGGGCGCAAAGCGGGATACAGGGCAGTTGGCTATCGCCTTTACGGACCCGGAGATTGCGCCGGATTTTCATGTGGCTGCGTTGTCGGCGAGCACGACCGATCTGTTCTCGACCGACGAACGGGACGCCAAGAGTGCATTTGCCGCAACACTGGGGCTGACCCGTGGGCTGCCAGGTGGGTTGTATCTTCCGGGCAGCATTAAGCAGACGGTGCAGGGAAACCAGGTGGCGACCAGCCTGAGCCTTGCTACGGCGGCTAGCGTTGGCTCACTGGCGCCTGCTCCATGGACGAACTGGGCACTCTATAACAAGGTCTTGCAGTCGCCAAGTCCGATCGAGTGGACGGTGAGCGCAGCCTATACCCATCGCATCCGGCAGGTGGTGAGCAAAGGCGGCTCACTGTTGACCGACGACGACTTCTCGCTGAATCCTTCGGCCACGCTGACGCCCATTTACGTTTTGCCCAAAGTTTGCAGCGCGTATCAGAAGTGGCTGACCCCCAAGAAGAGTCCAAGCGCAGGTGGAGGGGATGCGGCTGCAACTGGTGGGGCTTCGCAGACCAGTTCCAGCTCCAAACAATACTGCCTGGGCCTGCAAACCGATATTGGGCTTTGGTATCTTCCGATGGACAAGACGAAGGGGGGCTTGCAGAAAGCCGAGGGTTACGGCGATATCTCGTTCCTGGTCCCTCTGACGGATATTCCGTTCGCCGCGAGCACGATTACCAATCTGATCACCGGTTCGACCACCAGCGCGCAGCTACATATCAAGTACGCCGACGATGTGAACGCGGCCAACAACTATGTGCGTACGAAGCAATGGACCTTTGCCTTTGAGGTCATCAAATAGAAGCGTCTCTGCATGCAACAAAAAGGATCTGTCCATGGACAGATCCTTTTTGTTGGATTGAAGTTTGGTCTACTTGGCTGCGACGGCGATGCCGGCCTGCTCGGCCAGGGCGGCGGCCTTGTCGGTGGCTTCCCAGGTGAAGTCCTTGTCGTTGCGGCCAAAGTGGCCGTAAGCGGCGGTCTTCCGGTAGATGGGGCGGCGCAGGTTCAGGCTTTCGATGATGCCCTTGGGCGTCAGCGAGAAGTTCTTGCGCACCAGCTCGGTGAGCTTGGCGTCCGGAACCTTGCCGGTGCCGAAGGTGTCAACGAGCACTGAGACGGGCTCGGCCACGCCGATGGCGTAAGCGAGCTGGACCTCGGCCTTGTCGGCCAGTCCGGCGGCGACAATGTTCTTGGCGATGTAGCGCGCCATATAAGCAGCCGAGCGATCAACCTTCGTCGGGTCCTTGCCACTGAATGCGCCGCCGCCGTGACGGCCCGCGCCACCGTAGGTGTCCACGATGATCTTGCGGCCGGTCAGGCCGGTGTCGCCCATCGGTCCGCCGATGACGAAGCGACCGGTGGGGTTGATGTGGTACTTGGTGTTCTCGTCGAGCCACTCGGCGGGCAGTACGGCCTGGATGACGTACTTCAGGATGTCTGCGCGCAGCTCTTCATTGGAGACGCTCTCAGCGTGCTGTGTGCTGATGACCACGGCGTCGATGCGGGCAACCTTGCCATCAACGTACTCAACCGTGACCTGGCTCTTGCCGTCGGGGCGCAGATAGGGCAGCTTGCCGTTCTTGCGGACCTCGGTGAGCTTGAGGCAGAGCTTGTGAGCCAGCGAGATGGCCGCGGGCATCAGCTCGGGAGTCTCGTTCGACGCGTAGCCGAACATCATGCCCTGATCGCCGGCGCCGCCCGTGTCAACGCCCTGGGCAATGTCGCCCGACTGCTTGTTGATGGTGGAGATTACGGCGCAGGTGTTGGAGTCGAAGCCGTAGAGGGCGTTGTCATAGCCGATGGAGGCGACGACGCCGCGGACCAGACCCTGGAAATCGACGTAGGCCTTGGTGGTGATTTCGCCGGCAATGACCACCAGACCAGTAGCGGTCAGGGTCTCAGCGGCGACGCGGCTATAAGGATCCTGCTCCAGGCAGGCATCCAGAATAGCGTCGGAGACCTGATCGGCAATCTTGTCGGGATGGCCTTCGGTCACGGATTCAGAGGTAAATAGGAAACGATCGCTCAACTTGAAACTCCTGCCCATTGAAGGGATTCGGAAATACATCGGCGGCTGGCCGGAAACTGCGGACCCTGGTTGGGGTCACGGCAAGCCCGCGGGCCCAGAGACGATGCAGCACCGCCAGGCAGAAACCTGAGGATGCATTCAAACATGTTAATTGCGCAGGCGTGGAGAGGGCAAAGAAACACAGCGAATGGGGAGGAATGGGGGGCGAGTGGGGAATAGGGAATAGGGACCAAGTGCTAGTGCTAGTGGGAGAGGAGATGCTGGAGGCTCTGGCGAGTGGCATGCAGCCAGGCGTCCATGCCGCCGTAGGGGATGAGGGTTTGCCACCATCCGATGCGAATGCCGTAGTAGCGCAGGGCAAAGAATGCGCCCGCAGAGACCAGCAGCAGCAGCAGGATGGCCCCAGCCCAGCGGATGCGCAGTTCCAGCGAGTCGTGGCGCAGAATGCGGGCCTTGCCGACGTTGGCGGCAAAGGCGGTCCAGTTGTCGTCGCTGTCGGTGGCCTCTCCGGCGGCGCTGGAGGCTTTGAGGAAGCGTTCGGTCCAGTCGTTCTGGTCCAGGCCAAGCGCCCCGGCATAGGCGCGTACGATGCCTTTGGAGAGGATGCCGCCGGGCAGAAGACGAAAACGCTCCTGCTCCAGCGCGATCAAGTGGCGCTGGCAGATCTTGGTGACAGCGGTAATCTGTTCCAGCGCAACGCCGCGAGAGAGCCGCTCCATGCGCAAATCTTCGCCAAAATTACCCATCGGCTACCCGAAAAGTACGAACCCCCCTGGAATTTAACTTTCACGATAAACCCGCATTGTGCCGGAGTCAAAACGATTTGGCTGCAGTTCGACAATTGTTCGTTTGTGGACAGGCCGCTGCTGGCCGAAGGGCAGTGCCGGGAACGCGCCTTTGAGCGGGCTGATACCCTGAAAGCAGGAGCGAACAGCAAGGCTCCGCGGACCAGGCTCGAGAATGAATAAGCTCATCTTTGCAAATCTGCTTCACCGGCCGCTGCGATCGTTGATCAGCGTGTTGGCGGTGGCCATTGAAGTGGTAATGATGCTCACCATCATCGCCATCATGCTGGGCCAGCTGACGGGCCAGAAGCGGATGAACAACGGCATTGGCGCGGACCTGACGGTGCGGCCGGGCAACGCCATGATCTTCAGCGGAGTGAGCGGCGCGCCGATCTCAGCCAAACTGGCGGGAGTGCTGGCCCAGATACCGCACGTCGCGGTGGCCTCGCCGGTGATCACCAACCTGTCGATGGCCGATGGGCTGGAGGTGCTGTGGGGCGTGGATTACCCGACGTACAGCCGGCTGAGTCCCTTCGTTTTTCTCGATGGCGGGCCGATGCAGCAGCCCTACGACGTGATTGTGGACGACATTTACGCCACCACCGGCACAGGGCACAAGGTGGGCGACACCATCCAGATCTTCAAGCACCCCTTCCGCATCTCCGGCATCTTCGAGCACGGCAAGGGCGGACGCAAGCTGATCTCGATTGACACCATGGGCACGCTGATCGGCTCGGATGGCAAGGCTTCGCTGTTCTATGTGAAGGTGGACGACGCGGCGAACATTCAGCTGGTGATGCGCGAGATTGTGGCCACGCGGGGCCTGGAAAACTACCAGGTAATGACCATGGAGGAGTGGTACTCGCTGATGACGCCGGACCACATTCCTGCCTTGAACACGGCCATGCGAGTGGTGATCGGGATCGCGGTGGTCATCGGCTTCCTGGTGATCTTCCAGGCCATGTATACGTCAGTGCTTGAGCGGACGCGCGAGATCGGTATTCTGAAGTCGATGGGCGCATCGAAGCTGACGGTGGTGAGCGTGGTGCTGCGGGAGACGGCGGTGCTGAGCGTGGCGGGCGTGCTGGTGGGCGTGGCAGTGTCATTTGCGGTGAAGGCGGCGTTGGCGCAGAGGTTTCCCACGCTGTACCTGGATATGAGCTGGGCTTGGGTGGTCAAGGGGGCGTGCATCGCCCTTACCGGATCGGTGTTCGGCGCGCTTTATCCAGCGTGGCTGGCGGCGCGGAAAGACCCCATTGACGCGCTGGCCTACGAATAAGGGACGGAATGCAGGGCTGCTCAGCCTGTGGTGAGAGTCGGGTTTTGAAAGGGCACGACTTTATTGATCCGGCCCATAAATATCCGGCCCACAAATACTGATATTGGTGCCCCATCCATTCCGCGTTTTGTGCGGAATGGGTGGGAGAGCGTGACACTATTTGAGGGCCGGATCAATAGTCGTGCCGATAAGTCGCATAGAATCAATAGTTCTTTAGCTCTTGAGGAATGTTATTCGCCATGAATCGCGCCTTTGTTAGTGCGCGCAGTGAACCAATTGGGCGTCCCATCCTTGAATTCAGCAGAAATGTGAGGGTGCCCCATCCTTCGCGCATTTGCGAAGGGTGGGACAGAACAAGGCGCCCCCCAATCTGCATCCCAGAAGTTCCAACAATACGGCAAGGTATCTGCAGCAAGCTCCAAGAGCGCGGCCAACTCGCTAACCCGCTGTCCAGTTGGCGCACCAGGGGTTTTAGTGTTGGAATGGACTGGCCATGACAAACAGACTTGTAACGGTGGACGAGATTCGGGCAGCGGCGGCGCGGCTTGCTGAAATCGCTGTAAAGACCCCGCTGGTGAAGGCGGCATTTCCAGGGCTTTCGGGCTATGGAACGGAGAAAGAGATTCGCCTGAAGGCCGAGGGCTTGCAGCCAATGGGCGCGTTCAAGATTCGAGGCGCGGCCAACAAGATTCTGCAGATGACGCCGGAGGAGCTGAGGCGCGGCGTGATTACCTACTCGAGTGGCAACCATGCGCAGGCGGTGGCGTGGGCGGCGCGTGCGGTGGGGGCGAAGGCGGTCATCGTGATGCCCAGCAACGCGCCGGCCATCAAGCGCGCGGGTACGCTGGCCCTGGGCGCGGAAGTGGTGGACGTGGGCGTGGCCTCCAGCGAGCGGCTGGCCAAAGCCGAGGAGCTGATCGGCAAGCATGGCTACGTGATGGCTCCGCCCTACGACGACGAGCAGATCATTGCCGGGCAGGCGACCTGCGGCCTCGAAATAGCAGAAGAGTGGCCCGAGGTGGAGCTGGTGTTGGTGCCGGTGAGCGGCGGCGGGCTGTTGGGCGGCGTGGCGGCGGCGGTGAAGCAGTTGCGACCGAAGGCGAAGGTCTACGGCGTGGAGCCGGAGCTGGCTGGCGATGCGACTGAGAGCTATCGTGCTGGTGCGATCCACACTTGGGGCGCGGAGCTGACCAGCCGCACCATCGCCGATGGGCTGAGGACGCAGAGCGTGGGGGTGCGCAACTTTGCCCACATCCAGGCGTTCGTGGACGGCATGATTACCGTAACGGAAGCCGAGATTCGCGCGGCCATGCGGGCCATTGTGGCGGCCACGCGGATGGTGCCCGAGCCGAGCGGCGCGGTGCCGGTGGCGGCGCTCTTGTTCCATGCGGCCGAGCTGCCGGAGTACCGGCGGGCCGTGGCCGTGGTGAGCGGGGGCAATGTGGACCCGGCGGTGTTGGCCGAGGTACTGGGAGAGCAGGGAATAGGGAATAGGGAATAGGGAATAGGGAAAGCAGGCTCATTGGGGTTCGTGGTTTCCCACCCTTTTCGCAAAGAGCGCAAAAAGGATGGGGCACGGGAGGTTTGTTCGAGTGCGGTCGGTCTTGTTGCGCGGTGAAGATTCCTGCGTGGGGTGTAAACGCGGGATGGTGCGGATGAAGTCTAACTTCTTAGGTGCTATTGATCCGGCCCATAAATACCGATATTGGGTGCCCCATCCATTCCGCGTTTTGTGCGGAATGGGTGGGAGAGCGTGACACTATTTGAGGGCCGGATCAATAGGTGCCAGGTGAGGTGGGGTGCGATGAAGATGCCGAAGGCGGGGACTCTGTTGCTGGTGCTGGCGCTGGCCTCGACGGCTGCTGGCGCGGAGAAGAAGTCGAAGCTGGAAAAGCCGCTGGCGGGGCCGCGGGCGGTGGCGCTGCGGGTGACGATTCTCTACGTGGCGCCGGACAAGGATTCGCAGAAGGTGGAGCGGGTGCAGATTGGCCGCGAGATGGTGGTGGCGGAAAAGAGCGGGCCGTGGCTGCGGGTGTATGCCAACACCGATGCCGAAGAGATGCGGGACCAGCGCGATATGCCGATCCTGGGCAGCGACGACGAGAATCAGCCGCCGCTTTCGGGTTGGATTGAGGCCAAGGGCGTGGTGGTGGAGACGACGGCCAACGGCGACCAGGTGGTGATGGGCGAGGCCGCCAACCAGGAGGCTCTGGGGCAGGACCCACGCGGGCCGGTGAATGCAGCCCTGAGCGCGCGGCTGCTCTACCGGCGGCTGGTGGAGATGTATCCGAACTCGCCGCTGGCAGCGGAAGCGGCCTGGCGCACAGCCGACATCCAGTGGCAGATTGAAAAGGCCGATGCCAGCACCCGCCCATCGGCGCACGAGAAGGAAGCGTATCTGCGCGAGGGCATGAACGAGGACGAGCTGAAGAAGGTGATCAAGCTCTATCCGCACACGCGGCAGGCGGATCTGGCCGCTTACGACCTGATCGACAACAAGCTGTGCGGCGACTGGCAGGGTTCGCCCAAGTGCCCGGAGAAGGAGTCGGAGTTCTACGAGAAGTATGTGTTGGAGCACCCGGATTCGCCCCGCGCGGCGCAGGCCTTGTATCTGGCGGTCTACCGTCAGGCGGTGCTTACTGACATGTACGCGGCCGACGACAACGAGAGCCGCAGCAATGCCGCCCACGCCCACGCCAGCGAATTGGCGGCGAAGTTAAAAGAACGGTTCCCTGCCTCGGATTATTCGTGGAGAGCCGGTGCGCTGGTGTACAAATTGGATGAGAGAATTCCTGTATACGGTATTGACCGGGAATAAGTGCAAGCCGCCCCCCCGTCGCTGCACTTACCCGCTGCAATTGCGCTTGGAGGGGTAGTGAATCCATACATACAGTCGATCCTGCTGGGGATCGTGGAGGGGCTGACGGAGTTTCTGCCGGTCAGTTCGACGGCGCACCTGCGCCTAACTGAAGCGCTGATGAATATCTCGCTCGATGACCCCTACTGGAAGATGTACACGATCGTGATTCAGTTGGGCGCGATTATGGCTTTGATGCTGCTGTTTCTGGGTCGCATTGTGGGCTTTTTGCGCACCTTCCCGAAGGGTGAGTCTGGTGATCGGAGCTTCTTCAATCATCCGATTACGCTGACCTTTGTGGCTTTCGCGTTTACTTCGGTTCCGGCGCTTCTGCTGCACAAGTGGAGCGAGAAGAACCTGGGCAGTCTGAACGTGATGGCGATAGCGCTGCTGGCGGGCGGCATTGTCATGTGGGTGGTGGACGTGTGGGCCTCGCGGCGCGAGCTGTCGACGCGGACGGTGGAAGAGATGTCTCTGCCGCAGGCCATCTGGATCGGCCTGTGCCAGACGCTTTCAGCTGTTTTTCCTGGCACCTCGCGTTCGATGTCGACCATTGCAGCGGCTCAGATTGCGGGTATGGAGCGTCCGGCGGCGCTGGAGTTCAGCTTCCTGCTTTCCATTCCGACCATGATCGCGGCCACAGGCTGGGATCTGGTGAAGGAACTCCACCCCAGCAAGCACGCCGATGCGGTTGATGCCGCGGCGGCGCATGTGGTGATGAACGGCGAGCGCTGGCTGGTTCTGCTGATCGGCCTGGTGGTGTCGTTCATTGTGGCCTTTGGCGTGGTGGAGTGGTTCCTGTTCTGGGTGCGCAAGCACGGCTTTACCATCTTCGCCATCTACCGGATTCTGCTGGGCTCGGCTCTGCTGATCTGGGGAACGCAGTACCTCGGCAACTGATAGCCAACAAATAAGCAACAAACGGCGGGGGTGGACGAACAGTCCACCTCCGCCGTTCTTTTCCCCCCTGTGTCCGCACTTCGAGGTTGCCCGAATCCAGAGGGTATGCCACACATTGCAATGTGTGGCATACTACACATTATTGGAGGCGCACCGTGGCAACAAATTTGGCAATCGACGACAAACTGATCGACGAGGCACGGCGAGTCGGCCATCACGCGACCAAGAAAGAAGCGGTGACAGCGGCTTTGGATGAGTACATCCGGTGGCGGAAGCAGCAAAAGATCCTCGAACACTTTGGGACGGTCGATTTCGACCCGAAGTACGACTATAAAAAGCTGCGGCGGTTGGATCAGGTGAAGGGTGACCAGGAGCAGGCTGGCGAACGATGAAGCTGCTGGTAGACACCTGTGTATGGTCGCTGGCACTGCGGCGGCGGGCAACCGCGAAGATGAGCGCAGTTGAGCAGCAAACTGTTGCGCAGCTACGGGAAGCCATCCAGGATCGTAGGGTTGCGATCATCGGGCCAATCCGGCAGGAGGTTTTGTCAGGCATTCGAGACAAAACACAGTTCGCAAGAACTGCGGAATTGCTGGAACCGTTTCGCGATGAGGAGATTCTGGCCAGCGATTACATTGAGGCAGCGCGGTTGTTCAATCTTTGCCGCGGCCGGGGCGTGCAATGCGGACCGATCGACATGCTGTTGCTGGCGGTGGGGGTGCGAAACGGGCTTGAAATTCTGACCGACGACCAGGGTTTGAAGCGCTGCATGGAGATTTTGAAAGCGGCAGAGCTTCTCTGTTGAATGCCAAGCAACAAACGGCGGGGGTGGACGAACAGGTTCCCCCCCGCTTTGTTTTGGGCTGAAGCTGCGGCGTGCGGCTGGGATAATAGAACCAGCTCTGGAATGACGCGCCCGTTTGCCCAGCCTGAACGGCTGCACGCGCCCCTGCGCAAACGGAAAGCCCCCCTATGAAGCCCATTCGGATTGTTCTGTCGCCCACGCGCAGCCGCCCCCTGAACATTTTTCTGGGGTTGGTGGTGGTGCTGGTCTCGCTTCTGCTGCTTCTTTCACTGGCCACTTATCACGCTAGCGACCCGTCGTTGAACACGGCAACCGACCCCACGCTGCCCCATGCGGTGCGGAACTGGGTGGGGGTGGTGGGCGCGTCGTTGAGCGATCTGCTGCTGCAGACGCTGGGTCTGACGGCCTTCCTGCTGCCGGTGTGGCTGGGCGGGCTGGGCTGGACGTGGATGCGTTCACGCGCGGGTGGCTCGGCGTTGCTGCGCTGGACCGGAACGCTGCTGGCGGTGATCTTTGTGCCCACCGTGTGGGGGCTGACGCCATGGCACTGGCGCTGGCCGCAGGAACTGCCGGTGGAGGGCCTGCTGGGGCGGCTCATGGCTGGCCTGCTGGTGGCGTACGTAAACATTCAGGGTGCGTGGATCATTGCCGGCATCCTAGCCGCCACGGGGCTCTACTTTGCTTCGGTGCTTACCTTCAGGGCGCTGACTGAGAGCATGGAAGACCGCTGGCTGAACGCGCTGAACTGGCGTGACCGCTGGCGCAACTGGCGCGAGGAGCGCGCCGAAGACCGGCATATGCGGGAGGCCCTGCGGGATGTGGAACGGGCCGAGGCACGCGGCTCCATACGCGGGCGGAGAGGATTTTCCGATGCTGCCGCTGCGGCGGGCGCCGAAGAGCATGAGGAAGAGCAGGTGAAGTCGCCCAGTCGGCTGGCGGCACTGTTTGGCCACCGCAAGCAGGCCGAGGAGAGCGATCCGCTGGACGCGATTCCGGCCTTCCAGCGGGTTCGCTTTGAAGCGGAGCCGGTAGAAGAACCCGAAGAAGCCTTTGAAGGCGAAGCCCAGCAAGACCAAGCCGTGGACGCGGAGATTCCGGTCTCCGAGCAGCCCCGCAGACCCAGCATCTGGGAGCGCTCGACCGTGACGCCGGTGGCCGAGCCCGTACAGGCGCAGCCCTATGCCGAGCCGGCAGCGCGCGTGCCAGAACAGCGCATCCCTGAACCGCGCGTTAGTGAGATGCCAGCACGTGAGATGCGCGTGCCAGAACGTGCCGCTGCCGAGCCCAGAGCTGCCGCAGCCGCCTTTGCCGCAGTCTCATCTTTTGCCGCTCCGGCCGCTGCCGCCGCGCGTCCGCCGGCGGGGGGCGATATTGCCATCCACGGCCGCGCCGACGCAGCGCTGCGCTCGGCCACCGTTGCACCCAAGCACGTGAGCGGCTTCAAGCTGCCGCCCAGCACGCTGCTGAACGCCGGCGAAGGCCCGCAGACGGTGCGCGAGGAGGAACTGCGCCAAGAGGCCAAGGTGCTGGAAGACAAGTGCGCCGAGTTCGATGTGCGTGGCCGCGTGGTGCAGATCAACCCCGGTCCCATGGTCACAACGTATGAGTTCAAGCCCGAGGCAGGCGTGAAGTATTCGCGTGTAACCGGGCTGGCCGATGACTTGTGCCTGGCCATGCGCGCGGAAAGCATCCTGATCGAGCGCATGGCGGGCAAGAGCACGGTGGGCATCCAGGTGCCGAACCACGAGCGCGAGACCATTCACCTGCGCGACGTGATCGAGAGCGAGACCTTTGCCAAGGCCAAGAGCCGCCTGACGCTGGCCATGGGCAAAGACATCAACGGGCGCATTGTGACGGCCGATCTGGCGTCGATGCCGCACGTGCTCATCGCCGGCTCCACGGGATCGGGCAAATCGGTGGCCATCAACGCCATGATCATGAGCCTGCTCTACCGCACCACGCCCAGCCAGGTGCGTCTGATCCTGGTTGACCCGAAGCGCGTTGAACTGGGCATGTACGAAGGCATTCCGCACCTGTTTACGCCCATTATCACCGAGCCCAAACTGGCAGCCAACGCGCTGCGCAACGCGGTGCGCGAGATGGAGCGGCGGCTGAAGCTGCTGGCCAGCCGCAGTGTGCGCAACATCGACCAGTACAACAAGCTCTATGAGAACTCCGCGCTGCCGCTCTTTGAATCCGACGTAGATGATGAAGACGAGGGACCGCTGCCCTACATCGTCATCATCATTGACGAACTGGCTGACCTGATGATGCTGGACCGGGCCAATGTGGAAGAGTCAATTACGCGGCTGGCGCAGATGGCGCGCGCTGTGGGCATCCATCTCATTCTGGCTACGCAGCGGCCCAGCGTGGACGTGATCACGGGGCTCATCAAGGCCAACGTGCCCACGCGCATCAGCTTCCGGCTGGCCACCAAGGTTGACTCGCGCACCATTCTGGACACCAACGGCGCGGAGTCGCTGCTGGGCCGGGGTGACATGCTGTTTCTGCCGCCCGGCACCAGCCGGCTTTCGCGTCTGCACGCGCCTTATGTGAGCGAGAAAGAGACGGCCGCGGTGGTGGGCTTCTGGAAGGCGCAGGGCGAGGCCGAGTACGTTGAAGGCTTCCTTGAGTCGCCCAAGGACGAGCGCGGCAGCGGGGACGGAACTGGCGCCGGCGCGGACGACAACGATCCGCTCTTTGACGATGCGGTGCGGCTGGTCTTCGAATTTGGCAAGGCCTCTACGTCGCTGCTGCAGCGGCGGCTGCGCGTGGGTTACGGCCGCGCCGCAGCCCTGATCGACATGATGGAACGTGATGGGCTGGTGGGCCCGGCCGATGGTTCACGGCCGCGCGAACTGCTCAAGTCGCCGGGATGGCTGCATGAGGTTTCAGTAGCCGAGGAGTAAAAAACCGAGCATCTGGGAGACGCAGGGCGTCTTTCAGCACAGGAGCTATCCGCGATGAGAAAGACTCTGCTGCTTTGCCTGCTCATCTGCCTTCCGCTGCCTGCGCAGCTCATCCCGACAGCCACCGAGCTTCCCGGCGATCCGTTCTACGTCAAGAAGACCTGGTTGATTGGTGGCGAGGGCAGCTGGGATTCGCTGACGGTGGATTCGGCCGCGCAGCGGCTCTATGTTGCCCACGGTACAAAGGTGCAGGTGGTGGACCTGGACTCCGGTTCGCTGCTGGCCCAGATTCAGGGCTTCCGTGACGCCCATGCCATCGCTCTGGAAGACACGGGCCAGTTTGCGTATGTGACCGACGGGCCGGCGCGCGCCGTGAAAGTCGTGGACCGGGAAAGGTTCGTGATCGACTCGGTGATTCCGGTTGGTTGTGCTCCACATTCGATCACGTTTGAGCCCGCCAACAAACTGGTGTTCGCCGTCTGTGGCATTCCTCCTTCGGCTCCCGCAGGTACGCCGTCGGTTATCCGCCCGCCGCGCGCTGGCACCCAGCCAACGCAGCCAAAGGACGACCTGGCGGAGACGGCTTTGGGAGTCTCGTTGATCGCTGTCATCGATGCCGAGAGCAGACGGCTTCTTGCGAAAATCGCGATGGCAGGCGATTTTCGTTTTGCCGTCCCGGATGGGGCAGGACGGATCTACATCTCGGTGGGCTCGGTTGCACATTCTTACGATGTGAACGGAAAAACCACGCATGAGTCCCTGCCGCCCCGTATCGCGGTGCTCGACACCACGGAGATTGTCGCGGAGATGAGCCGCCGTCATGCTGTGCAGACGCCGCCATCCAGCGTGCCGCTTTCGATTGACTGGAGTGAGGGAAGAGTTCCCGAATCTGCGGTGAGCTTTCACGCGGAGGGTTCCGCTTGCATGAATCCCCGTGAGCTGGCCATTGATGCGAACCATCTGCGCTTGTTTGCTGCCTGCGACGGTAATCGGCTGGTGGTCTTCAACGCGCAGACCGGCGAGCAGATTGCCTCGCTCAGGACCGGCCCTGGTAATGAAAGGATCGGCTACGACCAGAAGAACGGCCTACTTTTTGCTGCCAGCGGCGATGGTGATGGAAACCTGATCATCATTCGCCAGTCCGCGAACACGGATTCTTACGCCGTGATCCAGAACCTGCCCACGCGCGGGCAGGCGCGAACGCTGGCCGTGGATTCCTCGACCGGTGCGGTGTATCTGGTGACGGAGGCCTACGGCATGGATCTGACAAAGAAGGGTGGTATTGGCACTCTTCAGACAGCCGCTGTCGCGGGCAGCTTCCAGGTGCTTGTGGTGGGCCACTGATCGCAGCCGCTGTACATTCCAGTTGCATCCCAAAGACATCGCCGAAGGCAGATTCGCTCCAAGGCAGTTTCCAATTTGGTATAGAGCTTCGGGTGCCCCATCCCCGCCACGTCTTTGTTTTTTGTGGCTAGGGTGGGATCGCAAGGAATCCCTATACAGCAACAGGAGCACTGCTCAAGTGAAGCGTTTGCTATGATGAATCCGCGATTGCGGCCAGTTGAAAACGGCCGTGCGCGGGGTGATGGATGAAGCGGGTTCTTTGCTTGTTTGTAGTGCTTGCGTTGATCTTTGGATTTGAATCGGCAGTGGCTCAGGGGCCGGATGCCCATGCCGCACAGAAGCTTGACGCCGAGCAGGTGCGCGGGCGCGAGGCCATGGTCTTTGACGCGCTAGACCTGAGCCGGCCGGAGTTGGTCTCGGTTGCGGCCGCGTGGGCGAAACACGATGCGGCAGGCGCGGAGCACGCGCTGGCGACGTATCTGCGCGCGCGAGAGACGGTGCGCTGGGGAGACGAAAACAACACCGGCAATCGCGGCCTGCGCAGCGAGCGCGACCGGACGCTGGCCGATTGGGCCATGGAAGGCAAGATGCAGGGCGGGCAGACGCCCTACTTCTACACATTTGCCAATGCCAACATCGACTGGCACTACAACGCCACGCACAACATGCCCGGCGTTGCACCCGACAACGAGTGGCAGTGGCAGTTGAACCGCATGGCTGTGTGGGGCGCGCTGGGCCGCACGTACGCAGCCACGCAGGACGAGCGCTATGCGCGGGCCTTCGACGCGGAGATGATCTCGTGGATCGCGCAGTGTCCGGTGGCAGATCATGTGGACAACGTGTCGGGATCGGCATGGCGCACCATTGAGTCAGGTATTCGCATGGGCGGCTCGTGGCCAGCGGCGTTCTTCGCGTTCCGGCGTTCGCCCTCGGTCAGCGACCAGGACCTGGTACTGTTCGTGAGCGCCTTCCTTGACCACGCCAACTATCTGCGTCACAACTTTACGCGGCTCAACTTCCTCACCATGGAGATGAGCGGGCTCTACGCGGTAGGCGCGGTGTTTCCCGAGTTCAAGGAAGCGGCGGAGTGGCGCGCCTTTGCCGTCGGCAAGCTGGCCGAGGAGGCACGCACGCAGTTCTTGCCCGATGGCGCGCAGGATGAGCTTTCCACCGAGTATCAGAACGTGGCTCTCGGCAATATCTTGAAAATTCCTCAGATCGCGCGCTGGACAGGGCATTTGGCCGAGCTGCCGGCAGGTTATACCGCGCCGCTCGAAAAGGGCTACGAGTTTCAGGTGAAGATCATGACGCCGGACCGCTTCAATCCTAAGTACAACAATGGATTGCCGCAGTATCTGCCGGAGGTTTTCCGTCTTGCGGTCGAGAATTTCCCTGCGCGTGAAGACTTCAAGTGGGTGCAAACGGATGGCAAGCAGGGTAAGCAGCCGGCTTACACGTCGGTGTATCTGGAGCGCGCGGGCGAGGCGGCGATGCGTTCGGATTGGACGCGCGAGGCCAACTACCTGGGCATCCGCGTGGGGCCGCTGGGCATGGGGCACCAGCACCAGGACAAGCTGGGCACGGTGATCTGGGCATGGGGACGGCCGGTGGTCTTCAACACCGGCGGCGGCAGCTACGAGCAGAGCAAGTGGCGCACCTGGGCCACCTCGTCGTATGGATCGAATTGCGTGATCGTCGACGGGCTGGGGCAGAACCGGGCGACGGTTTCAAAAGACCCGTGGCACGACGAAGACCTGATCAGCCAGGGGCCGATCGATGCGCATTGGCAGTCGAATGCGGCGTTTGATTTTGTGTCGGGCGTCTACGACGAGGGCTATGGTTCGGAGCGGGTACGGCCTGCCAGTCAGCAGCGCGATGTGTTGTTCGTGAAGCCGGACCTGTTTGTTGTGGCTGACCGCATGAGACCCAACGACGCGGCCGAGCATACCTACCAGGCGCGCTGGCAACTGCTGACCACGAAGACGAAGGTTGACGCGGCCACGCAGTCGCTGGTGACGGACGATGCAGGCTTGGCGAACATGGCCATTGTGCCGCTGCTGGTGAAGGACGTGGAAGTGCGCGCCGTGAGCGCGCAGGAGAAGCCGGAGATTCTGGGCTGGAACGTGCGCAAGGATATGGACCCGCAGAGCGTGCCGGCTACCACGCTGCTGCACACTGTGAAGGGCGCGGGAGAAAAGCTGCTGCTCACGTTGTTCGTTCCGCTCAAGGCTGGCGAAGCGAATCCGGTTGTGAAGGTTGAGCCGGGTGCTGACGGCCGCTCGGCAACGGTCACGCTGACCGACGGACGCACGCTGAAGATTGCAGCCGAGGGCGAGCGGGGTGTCACCGTTAAGGAAACGTTGCCTGATGGCAGGGCCGGGACAGATGTGGGAGGAAGCTATTAACTTCTGCGATCACCGGTAGTAACAGCAGGGAAAGGGCTCTAATTTGCGGGCAGTGCAGTAGTTGCGTAGTGGATTCACGGGATTGCGCTATAATCACACAACCATGACGACCTTTGATTCCCCTTCCAAGGCCGCCCTTTTGACGCGCCGCCAAATGGTGGCATCCACACTGGCCTGTGTAATTGTCTTCGATTCCAATGTCGGCGAGGAGTCAGCAGGCTGGGAAAAGTCCTCCGCGAATCCGGTTCTGGGCGGGTCGCTGGGCACCTGTTTCGATATCTGCGTGGTGAAGCTGGGCGCGAAGTACTGGATGTATTTCTCCTGGCGGCCGATGAAGAGCGTTGCGGTTGTCGAGAGCGTGGACGGAGTTCACTGGACGATTCCAACAGCCGGTCCGCAGATTGTGCTTGGTCCGTTTGCCGAGTCGGGCTGGGAAGACAATATCAATCGGCCCGTCGTTCTGGAAAAGGACGGCCTCTTTCATATGTGGTACACGGGGCAGACGGCGAAGCATTCGGCCATTGGCCACGCCACCAGCACGGACGGCATCCGCTGGACGCGTGCGAACGCCAGCCACGGCGCGGCCGTTCTGACTCCCACGCTGCAGTGGGAAGGCGTCGCGGTGATGACGCCGCATGTGCTGTGGGAGCCGGACGAAAAGCTCTACAAAATGTGGTATTCGGCGGGCGAGCAGTATGAACCCAACGCCATTGGTTACGCCACCAGCCTGGATGGAATTGCATGGACGCGCTACAGCAGCGCACCAACCATGGTTGCCGATCCCGGCCACGCGTGGGAAGGCAATCGCGTAACCGCACCGTGCGTGGTCAAGGACGCGAATTACTACTACGCGTTCTATATAGGGTTCAAAGACATCAACACGGCAGCCATCGGCGTGGCGCGCTCCCGCGATGGAGTTACGAACTGGACGCGGCATCCGGAGAACCCGGTGATCCGCCCCTCCCGCCATGGCTGGGATGCAGAAGCATGTTACAAACCGTCTGTGATTCATGAGCGGGGCCGCTGGATGCTGTGGTACAACGGGCGGCGTGGCACTGTGGAGCAGATCGGACTGGCAATCCACCAGGGCGACGATCTGCATTTCTAGCACTGAAACAATAGCACTGAAAAAATCAAAAAATTCCCCTTGTTCGATGGAGGTCCGGTGGCTGTTTCTGTCTTGAACCCAGAACCGAGCGGCGTAGCGCTGGAAAAGCCGCAAATCCGTTATGACTATCTGGATGGACTGCGCGGTATAGCCGCACTGTTTGTCGTTGTCCATCATGCATGGCTGCAAACATGGCCAGTGCTGATGTATCCGGTTTGGCCGTACGGAATGGTGTGGCGGCTCACCGGCTGGCTTCTCTATGGTCATTTTGCCGTGACGTTTTTTATCGCGGTCTCCGGCTTTAGCTTGATGATCCCGGTGATTCGGAGTGGAAAGCTTCGCGGCGGCGCATGGGGTTTTTACAAGGGAAGAATTCGACGGATTCTTCCACCGTATTACGCGGCTCTGGTGATTTCGATAGTGATTGCCCAGTACTTTCTCGAGCACGTGACGAATTCACTCTACGATGCCTCTCTGCCGGTTACGTACCGGGGCGTTGTCACGCACTTCCTTCTGATTCATAACTGGTTTGTGATTGACAGGGCGCAGATCAACGGGCCTATGTGGTCAATCGCGGTTGAATGCCAAATCTATCTCTTGTTTCCATTGCTCATCTGGATATGGAAGAAGAAAGGCATCTCAGTTGCATTTCTTGCCGCGACTGTTCTTTCCGCGGTTCTTCTGGCGACTGTTCCCGCATCTTTCCTTGATGGAGTAAATCCCCACTACTTGTTTATTTTTTCTCTCGGAATGTGCGCCAGTATGGCATCTTTCTCTGGATCGAGCAGCGTACCTGGAGACAAGAGGACGAAGCGCGTCAAAATACTAAAGATTGTGGCTGTGGTGTTTGTGCCGATCTTTTTCGCGTTTATGCACAAGGTGCATTTGAGCTATAGGATCGTAGCCGATTTATTGTTTGGCGTGATTGGCTTTTGCGTGCTTGTGATCTCTTCGCTCGACGAGCGCTCGGTTTTGCGGCGTATTGCCAGTTGGAAGCCGCTTGTCTGGGTGGGAGGGTTTTCTTACAGCCTCTACCTGATTCATTTTCCCCTCCAGCAACTGATCTGGCAGGATGTTGTTCGTCGCTGGAATTTTACGAAGCCAGTTACTTTTCTCATCATGGCCGGACCTGTCTCGATCCTCCTTGTGCTCTTGAGTTATGTTTTCCATCGGCTGTTCGAGCGGCCATTCATGAGATTGAAGCCCAAGAGCTAGGAGAACGATCTACACCACCTGAGCGGCAACGCCGAATATCGGCTCGTTTGAGAATCCGGCTCCTGTTTCATGGTTCTGAACCGAACATTCCGGCAAACTGGTTATGATCAACTTGTCTATTTTTTCTCTTGTCGACCAATCCTGTTCCAACTTTGAAGGTGTGCAATGAAGGATATGCCCAATCTCGATTTCCTCCGCAGCATTGCAGTTCTATCTGTGGTTGTGAGCCACGTGATGATTGCACTTTCCGTCGCGCAGATTGGCGTGTGGAGTGTTGGGTGGCTGGGCGTTTTTGGGGTACTGATCTTTTTTGTGCATACCTCGCTTGTGCTCATGTGGTCGCTCGAACGCCGTCCGCATACGCTTGACTTTTATATACGGCGTATCTTCCGCATTTATCCGCTTTCGATCACTGCGGTTCTGGTAGCCGTGGTCACCCGTTGGCCGCTGTCGCCACCGCCGGGATTGGTGTTCGAGTTCTACCACAGGTCCGCGGGTCTGAGGGCGATTCTGTTCTCCCTGCTTCTCGTTCAAGACTTGCACGGCGGCAATACCATCATGGGAGTTCTGTGGACGTTGCCGCATGAGGTCGAGATGTATGTGCTCCTGCCGTTCCTGTTCTTCTTCGTCCGCAAGAATTTTTCTCTGTGGCCTTTGCTGCTGGTATGGGTCTTGGCAGCCGATTACCTCTGTAATGCCGCCAACAACATGTACTTGTTTCCGGTGGCGATCCCTCATTTTCTTGCGGGAGTGATGGCCTATATCGGTTTCCGTAAGTGGAAGCCGGTCCTTCCGATGTGGTCTCTTGGCATTCTTCTTGCGGTTCTGCTCCTTGGCTATACGGCCCGTCCTGGATGGGTGAGTGGAATCTTCGTAACCTTGCCGCTTGGCTTGATGCTGCCACTTTTCAGACAGATTCGCACGTCGTGGATCGCCGAAACGTCCAAGCAAATTGCCAAGTACTCTTACGGCATCTACATCGTGCATCCATTTTGCCTGGTGGTCTGTTTTTATTTTCTGGCAGGCAAGCCGATCTGGATGCAAGTGGGACTTTTCATTGTGTTGCTCACAGTTCTGGTCTGGCTCGCATACCATTGCATCGAAAAACCGATGATCGATCTGGGCAAGAAAGTCGCGGAAAGGGCGGAGAAACGTTTTGAACAGTTCGAACTGAAACATTTTTCCGAAATCGAAGATGTCAGGGGTTCGTATTCCTAGTGAACCTCTCGCCCGTTCAAGCAAAGGCTGAGCGGGCCATGGCTCGCTCGTCAGAAGGTCAATCAGTTTCTTCTCAGAGGTTGCAGTGCCGTCGGTAAAAGTCGCAGATGACTGGGGAGGGGGCGTGTGTGCTACACTTCGTCCGGTAAACGCTTTCTCGTTTTACTCCGTCTTATCTTTCGGCGATTTTGCCGGCTTGGCAGGGCGGAATGGGGAGAAGCGGCGAGGGAGCGGCGGGCGTCGCCCGGAATTTTGGCGGCGGCGGGAATTCCGCTTGACAAGTTACGCACTAAACCCATTTACTTATGGGCGAACGCCTGCGCCTCCTTCCGTCTTACGGAGTGGGCGCAACGACCCTCTTCCAAGGTGATGCAATGCTCGGATTGGTCTCAACTACTCTTGCCGCCGGACATTTGCCGGCGATGCTTGCCCTCAGCACGGAGCCGCTGGCGCACTTGCGCACGCTGGACATTGCTGTAATCGCTATCTACTTCGCGATGGTGATCTGGATTGGCTTCTACCTGAAGGGCCAGTCAAACACCAGCGAGGAATTCTTCATGGCCGGCCGGGAGATGACGGCCTGGATTGCCGGGTTGAGCTTTGTTTCGGCCAACCTGGGTTCGCTGGAGCTGATGGGCTGGGCAGGCTCGGCTTATCAGTACGGCATTCTGGCCACACATTGGTACTGGATTGGCGCCATCCCGGCCATGGTCTTCCTGGGCCTGGTGATGATGCCGTTCTACTACGTCTCGAAGACGCACTCGGTGCCTGGGTATCTGGGTCTGCGCTACGGGCGCGGGGCATCCAGCGTGGCGGCGGTCTCGTTCGCCATTGAGATGATCCTGATGAGCGGCGTAAACATGTTCGCCATGGCCGTGGTGATGAAGGTGGTGCTGGGCTGGGACATCACCTTCTCGATCGTCGTGTCCTCATTTGCAGTGGCCTTGTATGTGGGTCTGGGCGGATTGCGTTCGGCCATCTTCAACGAGGTGCTACAGTTTGTTTTGATCTGGGGTGGCGCGCTGCTGGTTCCGATTCTCGGTCTGGTGCAGGCCGGCGGCGTGGACGGGCTGAAGCGGCAGATCATGCACAACATGCAGACCATGACGAATGGGGTGGCTGGCGACAGCTACTTCCACCTGTGGCGCGACCTGGGGCACTTCTCGGCCAATCCGATGGGCGTGCACTGGAGCGGCATCGTCTTCGGTCTCGGTTTCGTGATCAGCTTCGGCTACTGGACCACGGACTTCCTGGTGGTGCAGCGCGTGCTGGCCGCGCACAACCTGCGCGCGGCGCGCATGGCTCCAATCATCGCCTCGTTCTTCAAGATGGCGACGCCGTTCATCGTGATTCTGCCCGGCCTGCTAGGACTGGTTCTGCTGCAGAACGGTGATGGTTCACGGCGCGAACTGGTGGGCGAAGACGTAGTGGCGGCATGCTCCATGAACAGCTCGGGGGCGGTGGCGAATGTCGAGGTGTGCCAAGCTGCCATGGCCAAGAGCTCTCTCACGGTCGCGGCCCAGAAGAAGGTGTTGGCCGGCGGACCCGATGCCGAACTGCACAGCTACAATCAGGCGCTGCCACTGATGATGGTGCGCTACCTGGGACCGGGACTTCTCGGCCTTGGTATCACGGCACTCATTGCCGGCTTTATGAGCGGTATGGCGGGCAATGTGAGCGCCTTCTCGACGGTGTGGACGTACGACATCTACAAATCGCTGATCAACAAGAAGGGCACCGACTCGCACTATGTGCTGGTGGGCAGGCTATCGATTCTGATCGGCGTAGCGGTGTCAATTGGTGCGGCGTATCTGGTGATGCACGCGCACGGCATCATGGACTATGTGCAGGCGCTGTTCTCCATCTTCATTGCGCCTCTGCTGGCGGCGATTCTGTTTGGCATGTTCTGGAAGCGCGCCACCAAGCAGGCTGGCTTCATCGGGCTGCTGACAGGCATTGTCTTCTCGGCCAGCCTGTTTATGTGGGTCAAGCTGACGCCGGCGGCGCTGGCTACGGTGGCTCTGTCGCCCGATGCCAAGCCGATGGCGGAGAACGTCTTCCGCGCGCTGTGGGCCTTCCTGTTCTCAGCCATTGTGATTGTGGTCGTCAGCTTGGTGACCAAGGCGAGGCCGGTGGCGGAGCTGGATGGGCTGGTGTATGGCGCAACCAAGCTGCCGAAGGAAGATCCGGTGGCCTGGTATAAGAGCGAGTGGACTTGGGCAATCGTGGTGATTGTTTTGTTTGCCGGGCTGAACATCATCTTCTGGTAGCACGCGAAAAGGGGGAGAGAGTTATGCATGGATCGAAGATTCCAATCTGGTTCTTTATCGGCGTGCTGCTGGTGTCGTATGGCGCTCTGATTACCGGCTACGGTGTGTACGAGGTTGTGAGCGGCCAGTTGGCCGACGTGGCGCTGAAGCAGCTTCATGCGCCGTTGTGGTGGGGCGCAACGCTGCTGGCGCTGGGTGTGTTTTACACGGTCAAGTTCCGGCCGGGAAAAGCGAAGTAGCAAGGGATGGTTCATCCCAGGTCTCAGAAGCGAGACCTGGGGCATCCGGCGCTGTCGGAGCGATGCACTTCAACAGAGTTTTGTAACAGGGCACGGCTTCAGCCGGGCCACAGAGGCCGGAAAACGATATCCGGGCTTTAGCCCCTGAGGAACGCTCGCGCAAGCCTGGCGCGAAGTACCTCAAACAGATTGCAGAAACCAAAATTTGTAGCAGAACAAAGGGAGTGGAGAAATGGCAGCGAAACGTGAAATGACATTTGGCGTGATCGTCGGCAACCGCGGGTTCTTTCCCGATGAGTTGGCGCGGACTGGGCGCGACGAGATCATCAAGACACTGGCCGGTGTGGGTGCGAAGGCGATTGTGCTCAGCCCCGAGGAGTCGAAGCACGGAGCGGTGGAAACCTACGAAGAGTCGAAGCGTTGCGCCGAGCTCTTCAAGAAGCACGCCGATGAGATTGACGGCATCATTGTGACGCTGCCGAACTTCGGTGAAGAGCGCGGCATCGTGGATGCCATCCGCTTGTCGGGGCTGAAGGTGCCGGTGCTGGTACAGGCCACGCCGGACCGCTCCGATGCGATGACCATTGCGGTGCGCCGCGACAGCTTCTGCGGCAAAATGAGCTGTTGCAACAATATGATGCAGTACAAGATTCCGTATTCGCTGACGACGCTGCACACCGAGGCTCTGGATTCGCCCGAGTTTACGGCCGATCTGGAGTGGTTTTCCGGTGTCTGCCGCATCGTGAAGGGGCTGAAGAATCTGCGCATCGGCGCCATTGGCGCGCGTCCGGCGGCCTTTAACACGGTTCGCTACTCCGAGCGCATCTACGAGTCGAACGGCATCTCGATTGAGCCCATTGACCTGAGCGAAATCTTCGGCCGCATTGCCAAGCTCAGTGACAAGGACGACGCGACGCAGGCCAAGCTGGCGGCCATCAAGGCCTATGTGCCCACCAACGGCATCCCCGAGGAAGCGCTGCTGAAGATGGCCAAGCTGGGCACGGTCATCGACCAGTGGATGAAGCAGACGCACGTAACCGTGACCGCCGTGCAGTGCTGGACCAGCTTTGAGGAGTTCTTCGGCGTGGTGCCCTGCACCATCATGAGCATGATGTCGAACGACCTGATTCCTTCAGCCTGCGAAGTGGATGTACCGGGACTGCTGGGCATGTACATGCTGCAGTTGGCCTCGGGCACCCCGTCGGCGCTGCTGGATTGGAACAACAACTACGGCTCCGATCCGAACAAGTGCGTGTGCTTCCATTGCTCCAACCTGCCCAAGCACTTCTTCAACGAAGTGAGGATGGATTACCAGGAGATCATCGCCGGCACGGTGGGCAAGCTGAACACCTTTGGCACCTGCGTGGGCCGCGTGAAGTCGGGCACCATGTCGTTTGCGCGCTATGCCACCGACGATCGCTACGGCATTGTGCGCGGCTACACGGGCAAGGGCGCATTCACCGACGATCCTCTGGAGACCTTTGGCGGTGCAGGCGTGACCGAGATTCCGCAGTTGCAGAAGCTGCTGAAGTTCATCTGCCGCGAGGGCTTTGAGCATCACGTGGCCACCAACTTCAGCGACGTTTCGAAGTCCGTGCATGAAGCCGCCAGCCGCTATCTGGGCTGGGAGAGCTACTACCATCCGGAGACCGAAGACTAGTAGGGCAGGGACTAGTGGTGTGTCTCATACAGATGATCGTTTATCTGCCTGCCCATCCGTTTTGAAGGGTACGAGCTTCAGCCCGTACGTAAAGCCTGCAAAATCACTGAGGGAATGTTGGTTCTCTCTTTTTCTCCGCTGCTGAGCACTGAAAACGGATCCAATCATTGAGACACTAGACTATTGATCCGGCAAGAAAACAGTGACATCGTATTCCCACCCATTTCCGCAAAAAAACGCGGAAATGGATGGGGCACCCTGACAGTATTTAATTGCCGGATCTATAGGGAATAGAAGAACTATTGCCTGCGTTCCTGGTTCTGGTTGGTACAAACGAAAAGGCCCCTTCGCGGGGGCCTTTTCTGTTGGTGTGCGAAAGAAAGTCTATTCTGCCTCGATGGGGTGCAGCGTAACACGTGCGGTGAGGACGACCAGCGAGGCCCACAGAATGTCTGCGCCGAGCAGGTGAACCACCTGCAACCATATAGGGGCCAGCAGCACCACATCGAGCACGCCGAGCACGTACTGCGCGGCCAGCAGCAGCAGGATGGTGGCAGAGAGGGCGCGGTTGTCCCAGCAAGTTGTGCGTTGCGCGGCGCGCACCAGAATCCAGATGAGGAAGATGCTGGAGAGGAAGGCGATGGTGGGGTGGGTCCAGCGCCAGCGCACCAGCCAACTGCTGGTGGAGGCGAAGTCGTTGGCCAGTGCGCCAGCCAGTGAGTCAGCGGGGAACAGCGTGTCACCAAGGGCGGCCAGCGAGCCGGTAACGCCCACGACCAGCACCACCAGCGCTGAGCCGATTGCACCGAACGGCGTGGTGAGCCGCACGTGACCGCGTAGGAAGCCCTGCTTGCGGCTGAGCAGATGCGCAGTGAGGGTGATGGTGGCCAGCATGAGCAGCGTGTTGGTAAGGTGTAGCGCCAGGAACATGGGCCGGCCCGGCGCCTGGCTCTGGGCCGTGTAGCCAAACTTGACCAGCAGCGCGCCCAGGATGGCCTCGACGATGGTAAACCCGACCGAGGCGATGGCGGTGGCGCGCGCCAGATGGCCGCGTACCGTGCCGATGAAGGTCCACACCAGCAGGCCTACAACCGCCAGGAGCGAGAGGCCGCTGGTGATGCGATGGGTAAACTCGATGAGCGTGTCAAGGCGCGCCGAGTGCTGCAAAACGGTGCCGTTGCACAGCGGCCAGTGGTTGCCGCAGCCAGCGCCAGAGCCGGTGGCGCGCACCAGCGTGCCCCACAGGATGACGGCGATGAAGTAAACAAGCACGCCCCAGGCAAAACGGCGCAAGCCGGGCGAGGGAAGTGCGAAAACACGAACAGGCAAAGTAGCCGATGACATTGGGAAAGACTCCAGTCGGAACCATTCAGTGTAGAACAGGCAGGGCAGGGGATGCCGAATACCGCATGAATTGATACGCAAGCCGGTCGTAGGCTAGGCTTGTCTGGAGGTCAAGAAGATGCCGTATTTCGCGGAGATAGGGAAGAGAGGCCAATTGACCATCCCCGTCCATCTGAGAAGGAAATTCGGTCTAAAGGCTGGAACTCCGGTCGATTTCAGCGATTGTGACGGACAAATCACGATTACGCCGAACCCGCTTCAAGCCGTCTTGGCGCTCCGTGGGAAGTACGCGGATTTTCCGATGGAGGAATATCTGGCTGAGTCACGGCGTCAGGATGAAGCCAAACTGGAAGCACTGGTAGCGGACTCAGATACCCTCCGCCCAGCACGAGAAAATAAACCAGCGTAGTGGCTGCGATCGAGATATCGTGCAAAATTCGATCATGAAGCATATTCTTGTTAGGAGATTCTCGGAGGTAAGATGCCTGGCAAGTTTTTGTTACTCTGGGTGCTTCTTTTCAGCTTCACAATTCAACGCGCATCGCAGGCCCAGAGTCAGCCAGATACCGATGTCCCCAATCCCGCACAAGAGTGCCCCACCAATCAGGTTGGAATTTATTTCCTGCAGGCGAAGCCAATGCCGCTCGCCAATCAGAATCCCGTGAAGGTAAAAAGTGCACGTGGATTTGCAGCTTCGCTTTCTTACGGTCTGGTGCCTGCGAAAGTGGTAGCCGAGTATGGCGGCGAACATGCGCCGGCCTACTCCGAACTGGCTCAGCCCATCATCTGTATCAGACATATGATTTCCCTGCCCGGCGATCCGGTTATCGTTCGCCTTCATGCGAAAAAGGACAGTCGCGAGCTGGATGGTGGACGCATGACGGTCTATCCCGTCGTGGGCGGCTCAAAGGTTGCCGATGCAAATGCCAGCGACCTGATCGCTGTCGACGTCGTGCATCCCGAACCAACTGTCTGGCAGATCCGCCTGAAGTCGCCGCTTGAACCCGGCGAATATGCGCTGATGTTGGGTACGCAGAACCTCAGCATTTTTTCCTTCCGGATCAAGGCGGTAGTTCCGCAAATACCATCCTCAAAATGACTCCAGCGGCATATCCCCGAGGTGCATCGCGCAGTCGCATTGTCTGAAGTCCCGGATGCTGATTGGAGCAGTAGAGCAGCAAGACACAATCGCCGGTTCCTCCAGCTAGGAGGAACCGGCGATTGTGTCTTGCGTGGTGTTGGTTTACTCGCCGAGCAACCGTACCACGTGGTTGACGATGATGAGGTCTTCGAGCGGCGGGATGACGCGCACAACGACCTTGGAGCTGGCCGCCGAGATGGTGGCTTCGCCGCGAACGTTGTTGCGCTCGGCGTCGACCACGATGCCCAGGCCGCTTAGACCGGCGCAGATTTCAGCGCGCGAGGCGATGTCGTTTTCGCCGATGCCGCCGGTGAAAACCAGCATGTCAAGGCCGCCGAGTTCGGCCACATAGCTGCCGATCCAGCGGGCCACCGTCCAGGTGAACTTGTCGACGGCGAGCCGGGCCTTGGCATCGCCTTCCTTGATGGCGTCGCGCAGGTCGCGCATGTCGTTGGAGCGCTCGCTCACGCCGAGCAGACCGGACTTTTTGCTGACCACGGTCTCAAGCTTGTCGGCTGCTTCAAGAGTGTTGGGCGTGGTCTCGGCGATCTTCTTGAGGATGAACAGAATCACGCCGGGATCGATGTCTCCGGTGCGCGAGCCGCTGATGATGCCGCCGGTGGGCGTCAGGCCCATGGAGGTGTCAAGGCACTCGCCGTTCCGGATGGCGGAGATGGATGCGCCGTTGCCCAGATGAGCGACGATCAGCTTCTCGGGCACATAGGGCTCGAGCTGGTAGATGATCGACTCGTAGCTGATGCCGTGATAGCCGTAGCGGCGGACGCCCATCTCGACATACTCGGTGGGGATGGGCATGCGGACGGCCACTTCCGGCATGGTGCGATGGAAGTAAGTGTCGAGCACGATAAAGTTGGGCACGCCGGGAAAGAGCTTGAGCGCCTCGCGCATGATGTAGACGGCGATGGGCGTGTGCAGCGGCGCCAGGTCCTTGAAGCTCTCGATCTCGTCAATCAGTTCCGGTGTAATGATGCGGTTCTCGCGGATGGTGGGGCCGCCGCAGACGGTGCGATGGCCGATGGCCTTGGGCTCAGGAAACTTGCCGGAGTGAAGAATGTCGGCAACCAAGCCGAAGGCAACTGAACGGTTGGGCAGAGCCGGAGTTTCATCGACAATCTTCTTGCCTTCGGCGTCCTTGATCCAGAACTTGCCGTTGTCGGTGCCGATGCCGTCGACCGCGCCCTCAAAGAGCCGCTCGCGCTGGCCGTTGGCCGATTCGTACATGGAGAACTTGATGGAAGAGGAACCGCTGTTTAATACAAGAATGGGCAAAGACGACATGAAATAAACCTTTCCGGGTTGGGCTGGCTCGATGAGCGTGAGCAGGTTACGAGTTAGTAAGTTCGCGATTTCCCAGGTCTCAAAATCGAGACCTGGGGCACCCATCTGAGTTCTACGCGCCGGAGGTGATTGGCCCCACCGCAGGTGGCCAGCGCCAGTCTTTCACTTCTGGCAGATCGTCGCCGTTTTCGGCAACGTAGAGCTTGTGGCGCTGGATGGCTTCGGAGTACCACTGCTCGGCTGCGTCGGCGATGGGTGCGAGGCGAGGTACACGGCGAATGGCATCGAGAGCGAGCTGGTAGCGGTCGATGTTGTTGAGCACGCACATGTCGAAGGGCGTTGTTGTGGTGCCCTCTTCCTTGTAGCCGCGCACGTGAATGTTCTGGTGATTGTGCCGCCGGTAAGTAAGGCGGTGGATGAGCCACGGATAGCCGTGGAAGGCAAACACCACGGGCACATCGGGCGGGAAGATGCGGTCGTAGTCTTCGTCGGCAAGGCCATGCGGATGCTCGGACTGTGGCTCCAGGGCCATGAGGTCAACGACGTTGACCACGCGGATGCGCAGGTCGGGCACACGCTCGTGAAGAATGGTGACCGCGGCCAGAGCTTCCATGGTAGGCACATCGCCGCAGCAGGCCATTACTACCTCCGGCCCGCCTTCGTCGTTCGATGCCCACTGCCACGTGCCTACGCCGGTGGTGCAGTGTGCGATGGCCTCGTTGATCGAGAGCCACTGCGGCGCGGGTTGCTTGCCGGCCACGATCAGGTTGATGTAATGGCGCGAGCGCAGGCAGTGATCGGCCACCGAGAGCAGCGTGTTGGCGTCGGGCGGAAGATAGATGCGCACCACGCCAGCCTTCTTGTTGAGCAGGTGGTCGATAAAGCCAGGGTCCTGGTGCGAGAAGCCGTTGTGGTCCTGCCGCCAAACCAGTGAGCTGAGTAAATAGTTGAGCGAAGCAATGGGTTTGCGCCACGGTATTTCGCGCGTTGTTTTGAGCCACTTGGCGTGCTGGTTCACCATCGAATCGATGATGTGGATGAAGGCCTCGTAGCAACTGAAGAAGCCGTGGCGGCCGGTCAGCAGATACCCTTCGTACCAGCCCTGGCACATATGCTCGCTGAGGATCTCCATCACGCGGCCGGTCTGGCTCAGGTCGATGTCCACGTCGAGCGTGGAGCCCATCCATGCCTTGCCGGTGCCGGTAATGACGTCGCCGAGGCGGTTCGAGGCCGTCTCATCGGGGCCGAAGACGCGGAAGTTCTTCTCTTTTTTGTTGGCCTCCATCACCGCATGGAGCATCTTGCCCAGCACGCGTGTGGATTCGACATCGGCCTGTCCGCGGCCTTCGAGCTTCACGGCGAAATCGCGGAAGTTGGGCAGCTTGAGCGGCTCCAGCAGCAGTCCGCCATTGGCGTGGGGATTCATGCCCATGCGCAGGCGGCCCTTGGGGGCGATCTCGGCCAGATCGGCGCGGAAGTGACCCTTTTCGTCGAACAATTCCTCGGGCTTGTAACTGCGCATCCATTCTTCGAGCATCTTGACGTGCTCGGGCTTTTCGAACAGCTCCGACAGTGGCACCTGATGCGCGCGCCAGGTGTTTTCAATCGGCAGGCCGTCAACGAACTTGGGACCGGTCCAGCCTTTGGGAGTGCGCAGGATAACCATGGGCCATGCGGGTCGCGCAATAGGCTTGCCGGCGGCCATGGCCTCGCGGGCTTCGGCCTGAATCGCCGCGATGCGGTCAAAGATGGTGTCAAACATGGCCGCAGCTTGCTGGTGCAAGGTGGCTGGATCGTTGCCTTCGAGCGTGTAGGGCTCATAGCCGTAGCCGCGCATCAGGCTTTCAAGCTCGGCGTGCGGAATGCGCGAGAGCACCGTCGGGTTGGCGATCTTGTAGCCGTTCAGGTGCAGGATGGGCAGCACTGCGCCGTCCGTGGCAGGATTGAGGAACTTGTTGGAGTGCCAACTGGTGGCGAGCGGTCCGGTCTCGGCCTCGCCGTCGCCGACTACGCAGGAGACGATCAGATCGGGATTGTCAAAGGCCGCGCCGTAGGCGTGCACCAGCGAGTAGCCCAGCTCGCCGCCCTCGTGGATGGAGCCCGGCGTCTCAGGCGCGACGTGCGAGGGAATGCCGTACGGCCAACTGAACTGGCGGAAGAGGCGCTTGATGCCGTCCTTGTTCTGCTCGATATGCGGATAGATCTCGGAGTACGAGCCCTCAAGGAAGGTATTGGCCACCAGTCCCGGTCCGCCGTGGCCGGGGCCGATGACATAGATCATGTTCAGGTTGCGTTCGCGGATGAGCCGGTTCCAGTGCACGTAGAGGAAGTTGAGGCCGGGTGTGGTGCCCCAATGGCCCAGCAGGCGCGGCTTGATGTCGTCAAGGGTGAGTGGATGCTCCAGCAGGGGATTGTCTTTGAGATAAATCTGCCCGACGGAGAGATAGTTGGCGGCACGCCAGTAGGCGTCCATTTTAGCCAGCATGTCCTCACTGAGAGGGCCCTGACTTGCAGACTCGCTAGGGGATTTTCCGCTCATGTGCACACCTCGGCGCAGGGGGATTGCGCGCTACCGGAAGGGTAGCAGCGCGGGCAGGGGGGTGGGGGTGATTGATGTCACAGGAGGGTGAGATGGCGAACCGCAGGATGAGACGCTGGGTTCGCCGTCTGCTTTATTTGCCCGCGTTGATAGGTACTTCCAGGGCTCCGGCGCGGTTTGAATTCAAGTCCTGCACGACGATGCGGAGGGAGCCTTTACCGGCAGGCACGTCGAGCGTGAGCCGTCCACGGAAGCCGTTGCTCATGCGCTGCTGGTACTCCTCGGGCTTGATGTTGAAGGCGAAACTGCGGTCGATGTAGTTGACCTTGTTGCCGTCCTGGTCGTAGGCCACCACGATAAACTCCAGCTGGCTTTGGCGCACGCCGCTTGGATCGCCGGTGAGGGTGACGCCGTTGGCGTCAACCTGCAGGCCAACAACGTAGCGGGTGGTGGGGCCTTTGAGCTTGGAGGCCAGGTCGCCGGCCGGTCCATCCTGGAAGCGCACGCCGGCCAGTTCTGGGTCGTTGGCCGAGAGCACCTGGGTGCGGAACAGCACTTGCGAGGCGGGCGGTGCGCCGTGCAGAGTGGCCGAGGCGACCAGCGTGGATGAGCTGGTATCGCGGTCCTTCGCTTTGGCGTTGGTGTTGCCGTAGTAGCCGGTGCGATAGGACAGCTTGTAGCCGCCATCCACCGTGACTTTGAGCCGGTGGTAGCGGCCGTTGGCTTTCTTGTCGGGCAAAGGGAAGGCCACGGTGTAGTAGCAGGAACCGTTTTCGACGGCCTTGGCGACGGCCTCTTTCAGGTCGTTGGTGTTTACTGCCGCCACACCGCCGGTTTCAGCGGCAATCTGCTGCATGGAGCCGTGCTCCTCCATGGTCTGGGTCATGAAGGTGTCGTAGTCGTGGACGACGTTGGAGTCGCTCATGGTGGAGGTGTGTACGGTTACTTTTCCGCCGGCGTTGGCGGTGACGCGCAGCGCGCCGGGCGAGTAGGCGGCGTCCGTGGTGGTGGAGCCCATCATGCCACGCGCATCCACGGGGTAGACAGCGACGCGCGCGGCGGCCAGCAGGTCGTTGGTCGCGCGCATCTGCTCAGCGTAGTCGCGCACGTTCAGGAAGGGCAGGGGCTGCTCGGGGTCAGGGTCGAGCGAGATGGGAAAGGAGCCAGAGAACCAGATGAGATTCTTGCGGCCGGGGATGGCGGCCAAGTAGCGGGCCAACTGCTGGAAGGCGTCCATGGTCATGTGGACGCGCAGATCGGTCTGTTCGGCGGAGAGGTCAGTGGCAAACTGCTGCAGCGCGGCTACGGTTTCAGCGCTGGGGCCGCTCCCTCCGGCCGAGGTGTCTGCCATGGCATTGAGCTCTTCGCTGATGTCGTTCTGCGTGGAGTCGTTCTGGTGGTTCATCACCACGGACGGACTGGCGCTGGCGCCTTTGCCTTTGAAGGCGCTCAGCAATCGGGTGGTGTCTGTGGTGAAGCCTTCAATCATGCGCAGATGCGACGAAAGCGTGAAGATGGCCAGCGAGGTGCCGGGCGCGATGTGGCCCATGTACTCGATCATCTGGCGGCGCGCCTCCTGCTGGTTCACCATGGGGGTGTTGAGGCCGTCGAGCAGCAGAACGTTGACCGCGGTGGAGTCAGGATAGAGCGGGATGTTGGTGTAGGTGTGCGGCGGCAAAGCGGCCAGCCGGGCGGCCAGCGCGGCAGTGGCCTCGCGCGGCGGAGCCTCCGGCGGGGTGCGCACGTCAAAGGCGGCAATGGGCTGTTCCTTGCCGTCGTCGAAGACCCGGAAGCGAGCTTTGTCGAGGCCGCGCACCGGAGCGCCGTTCTTGTCGGTAACCACCACATCGACCAGCACCAGGCTGGCCTCCGCATGGATAACAGGCGTGGGTGCGGCGGGCGCCTGGGCCAGCGTGGCGGGCAATGGCGAGAGAAGCAAGGCAAGAAGAAAAGCAAGGGAACCCGGACGAGCCATGGAGAGAGTCCTTTATTTGAGAGACGGGCCGGTGCCGTGCGAAGACCCGCGCCAAGGAAATGAAACAACGGGGAATTGTAGAACAGTGGCAGTGATACTGGCCCGTGGTGAGAGATTCCGGCGCGGAAGAAGGTGCTGAAGATGCTACGGCTGAGCGTCGCCGACCGAGACGATGCGCGATTCTGCACGGAACAGTCGGTAGTTGGTGAAAACAACGTCATTCAGCTCGGTTATGGGCGCGATGGTTGGCGTGGGGGGAATCAGTGAGATGGAGACGCTGTGCAGAGGACAGATGTAGGCGCGGCCACCGAGCTGGACGGGGCCAAACTCAGTTGCGATGCTGCTGGAGACAGACGGGCAGGGATGCGGGAGCGTGCCGAAGAGAGTGAGACGTAGAATGGCGCCGGTGGTCGGGGCGACGGCGAACTCGCCGCGGTAGGCAGGGAAATGCGCGGTGTCGGAGCTGCCACAGGGAAAGTTGACGCGGAAGTGCGAATTGGACAGGAGCACAGTGAAGGAAAAATGTGCTTCAAGACCGTCTGCGCCGCGTTCCCAGTGACTCCATACAAGGTTGCCATGAGGCGCGTCAACGAGGATGAGCTTGAGGATGGGGCCAAATTCGCCGTTGCTGTCGAGTTGGCGGGGATTGACGCTGGAGTGTTTGTCGTCAGAAGTGGGATGGCCGGAACTGCGGGATTGGGTGGAGGTGTCGAGCACCTCCTGGCCGTCACGATAGGCAACGCGGATGGTCAAACGGCGAACGACCTGCGTGGCGCGGGCGTCGGTGGGTGTCAACGTCATGTGCATCGCGTAGTCAGCTCTACCATCAGGCAGTGGCGGCTCATATTTGACGGTCCGGCGGTCGGCAAGAAAGTTGGGGAGCATGGGCAGCGTCTTGAGCAGGTAATCGGCGGCAAGCTTGACGATGCGCCGCTGCTCGTCTGTGCCGGGGGCGGGATCGGGGGGCAGCTCGGCGATGGGGAGGTTGAGGAAGGCTGACGCGTCCGCGAGGGCAACGAGGGCGTCATGGGTCTGTGGGCCGGGATGGAGGGATTCCCAGCGAGCAAGGCATGAGCGGCTGCAGCGCTCTGTCAGCTCGATGTCAGCGAGTAACGCGGCTACCGAGTAGTCCGAACCGTTGTGCTTGCCGGCGAGCAGTCGATCGACGTCGGCGACGGCAACCTTGCGGGCGGCAATGGCCGGAGCGGCGAGGGCGCAGAGCAACGCGACAGCGAGCAGTTTTTTCATAGCCAACATTCTGCACCAGAGAATGGCAGCCGCGTCTAGAGCATTTTCGCTTTTGCTATAGACTTCCGTGCCCCATCCATTTCCGCGTACTTTGCGGAAATGGGTGGGATACCAATGAAATCAAGGTCTACACCATTCCGGAAAATGCTCTAAAAACGCTTCTTCAGTTTCAGAATCTGCGACTCAAAGCCGTACCAGAGCACGGTGGCGACCGCGGTGGAGGCGGCCAGACGTACGGCCACAACGGCCAGGTTGCCGGGGATGCCGTAGCGGTCCATGCGCAGATCGAACGCGCCGAGGTAGATGAAGACGGAGATGTGGCAGAGATAGAGGCCGTAGCTGATTTTGCCGTAGTAGGCCAGCGGGCCGCGGCGCAGCAGCATGTGCAGCGGGGTGCGCGCGCCGGTGGATGCTGCCATCGAGAGCACCGCGCCGCCCAAGCCGAGCGCCAGCGCGCAGTCAAGATACGATGTGCCGCCGGCGATGGTGGCCGCGGCGGCAATGCCGGACACGAACGATGCCACGCCGATGGCGAGCCAGATGCGGCGGTTCCAGCCGAGCGTATAAAAGCCGATGGCCAGCAGGCTGCCGAGGGCGATGCCGTCCAGATGGATAAGCGTGTGCGTAGGGCCAATCCAGCTCAGGTGGGCGCGGCGGAACAGGGGCGAGGCCATCAGCGCCACCGTGAGCAGCGCGGCCAGCATCCAGGGGCGGCGCAGCCAGCGCACGATGGGCGCCCAGAAAAAGTAGTACTGCTCCTCGATGGCCAGCGCCCAGGTGGGTCCGATGGCTGGCGGAAGTGTGAGGTGAAACAGGTTCTGGACGAAGAAGATGTACGCCAGCCAGGGCGCGGCCTCGATCGCTTGCCAGATGGGCGGGCCGATGAACCAGTCGGAGTTCAGGTACACCACCACCAGCAGCAGGATGTAGACGGGCCAGATGCGCAGGGCGCGCCGTGCATGGAAGTTGTGGAAGTAGCGTGGATGGCCACGCGCGGTCAGCAGGTTGCCGGTGATGAGAAAGCCGCTGAGGAAAAAAAACAGTGTAACGCCGGCCCATCCCCACAGCGATGCGCCGTAGATCCAAGTGCCCACCAGGCGCGGATGGCAGTGGTAGAGCACAACGGCAAGCATGGCCATGCCGCGCAGTCCGTCGAACTCGGGTAGGTAGCCGGGCAGCCACGCAGGGCGCTGGATGGGGGTGGGTTCGGTCATGGAATGGATCTGAATGCCAGGGTGCTTCGCGCATCATACCAAGTTTGTGGTGGGATGGGGGAGAGGCTTTCGCGGCTTTCAGTTTTCAGGTTGTTCAGGCTGGGCGAGGTTCGTGGTTTCCCACCCATTCGACGGTGAGGCTGTCGAATGGATGGGGCACGGTGCTTCAATTTGAAGGCCGGATCAATAAATACTGTCTGGGTGCCCCATCCATTCCGCGTTTTGTGCGGAATGGGTGGGAAAGCGTGACACTATTTAGCGTGACACTATTTATTGATCCGGATCAATCATCGAGCGAGCGCAGATAGCGGATGACGCGCCAGCGCTGCTGCTCGTCGAGCGAGCGCCAGCTGGGCATTCCCTGGCCCAGATCACCCTGGCGCAGGAACCACTCCAGGTCGCCGTCGGTGGCCTGCTTCAGTCTTCCTCCGGTCAGCGATGGAGCTTTGCCGGCGGCGTGACAAGCGGCGCAATGCGTCTGGTAAAGCGCCTGGCCCTGGCTGATGGTCTGCGCGCTGAGGGCCATGGGATTGGCGCGCAGATGGTCCGCGGCCGGCACATGCTGCCAGCGATGGACAAAGTAGTTGGCCACGTACAGCCCGAAGACCGCGTAGAACAGCGCCGCTGCCGCCAGCGCCGCGGGCCTCACGGTGGGCGCGGCAAACACCAGCCACAGAAAAGCCACAGCGGAGACCGTCACCACGGCTGACACCAGCAGCATGTGGTCAAAACGCCATTCGGTAAAAAAGATGCCGAGCGCGGCCGGCAACGTGGCCTGAATCATCATGGAGCCGGAGATGTTGGCCAGCGCCAGCTTTGGCTTGCCCTGCCGAACCCAGATCACCGCGTTCATGGTCTCCGGCAGCTCGGTGGCCAGCGGGCTCAACAGCAGCGCGGCCAGTTGCGGAGGGCAGTGCAGGGCTACGGCCATGGCGCCGAGCTGCGACACGAAGAAGCGCGAGGCAATGGCGATGACGGTGAGCGCGGCCAGCGCCTGCAAGGCGGCCCAGCCCAGCGAGGCATGAGCTGGATGCAGCTTCAAGGGCTCCAGATTCTCTGCCTTGGCTACTGTGCCGGCGTTGCGCGCGCGGGCTCGGGCATAGGCCAGGTAAACGGCCACAAACACCAGCGCCAGCCAGCGCTTGTGCGGGAAGCTGGTGAGCCCCAGGCACAGGCTGGCCAGAAACAGCGCCAGAAAGATGCCCTGGTCACGGTGGATGGAGTGCACGCTGGCTGGAATCGGGACCGGGTGCGAGGTCCGCGCCCTGACCAGCAGCGCTATGCCCACGATGGCGTAGGCAATGGTCGAGAGCACCAACGGCCCGCCCAGCGCCGCGCCCACGCCCAACTGCCGCTCGGCCTCCGTGCGGCCCAGCACCACGGCCATGAAGGTGACGATGCTCTCCGGCAGCGCCGTGCCAAAGGCGGCCAGCAGCGAACCCACTGCTACCGCGCCCAGCTTCATCCGATGGCCGCACCACTCCACCGCGTTCACAAAGTACTCGCAGGCCGCGTAGATGGCGGCGGCCGAGGCGAGAAACAGCAGCAGTCGTACAAGCATCGAGGAGTCCAAAGGCCGGTGGAGTTGGGCAGGGAACTACTTCCAGTTTGGCATATGCGAGGGGCATATCCGGTGCCCCTGCCGCACCTCTATTGATCCGTCCCTTCAATAGTGTGTAGGCTTCCCGCCCATTTCGCGATAAAACCTGCGAAATGGAGGGGGCACGGAGCTTCTATCTGAGGGACGATTTTCGGGTTCTGCAATCGCAAACATGGCCTTTTCGGAGCCTGTTTAGTCCAGCGCGAGCAATCCCATTTTGGTCCAGATAAAAGCGGCGGACCAAAATTGGCGCAAAGCCATGCCGGCCACACACATGGATCATCCACGGCAAGCTAAGGTTCGTATGCTGTGAGACGTGGCTATACTCTCTGTCGATCTCGCCTGCCGTCGTTGGACCGATCTGGGGATCGTGATTCTGAACCGGGCGCGCGCGTCCCAGCGTCCGGGGTCGCTTGCGGTTCCGTTGTCACCCTCCTTGATCGAATGCCGCATTTTGCCTTCTTCAGCCGATGGGCTGGTGGAGGGGCCGGTGGATGCCGAGATTCTGGCCGGGCGGCTGAACCACCTGTGCGCGGTCAACGACATCCGCATTCTGATGCTCGACGGCCCGCAGGCCTGGAAGTCGCAGCGGAATGGCCTGGAACATGCGCGGCTCAGCGAGCGAGCGCTGAATACCGCCGCCAAAACCGGGCTGCCCGGTCTGGTGAAGCCGGCCACCTATCGCACCTTTGCCGAGTTCTGCATCGACGTGTACGACGCGCTGGCGCGGCGCGGCTGGCGGCGGCTGGAGACCACCGAGCGGGAAGTTTCGTCAAAACAGCGCATTCTGGTGGAAAGCTATCCGCACGCGGCCTGGAAGTCGCTGGGCATTACGCCCCTGCCCGGCAAGCGGCGCGCGCACGTCAGTGACCTGGCGCGGGCCTGCACGGAGCTGCGCAGGATTATTCCTTTCACCACCAGCCGCCCGCCGAATCACGACCAGCTGCAGGCTATCGTGGGCGGGTTGCCGGGCCTGGCTCTCGAGGAGCGCAACAACGCGGCGCTGCGCATTGTGGGCGCGCCTCCGCGCCGCGAAGAAGGCCACTGGCGCGAGGGGTTCATTGTGCTGCCGGTGCCGCCTCCCCGAGCAGACAGCCTGCGCTGGCTCAACTGAAAGCTGTTGCGTGGACGGCTACACCTGAGCATCTTGAAAGCGGACTTTGGGCTGGAAGGGGTTCGTGGTATCCCACCCTTTCGACGGTGGAGCTGTCGAAAGGATGGGGCACGGGGGCTTTGTACCTGGGCAAGAAAACGGGAAAAAGGACGGGAAAAGGGAGATTCAGACCAGGCGCAACGCCGGGGGCAGCAACTGCGCGCCAAAACCGCGGATTCTTCCTTTTCCTGCTACGCCTTGGACTCCTGCTCCCAGACCCTGACCATTAGGTCGCCGTCTGGATGGCGAAATGCCACCGATAGAGTGTCTTCGGTCTGCGGCGGGCCGCAGAAGCAGGCCTGCTCCACGCACGACTCGGGAACCGTCATCTCGCAGGGCCGGGGCAGTGAGGATTTGATGGTGCCGGCGATCATGTTGGCGATCTCCTTGGTGGCATCCAGCGTGTCGGCCTCGGCCACCTGGTCGGCCGGCTGCATCAGCATGGCGGCGGTGGCGCTCAGGGCCAGCCCGTCGCTCAGCCGAACCTCGATGCGGCCCGTCCACACGCCGCTGAGCTGGACGCTGGCATGAAGATGGCCGGCAGCGACGCAGAACTCCTGGCCCATGGGTAGATGCTCCAGGTGCATGGCCAGCATCTGCTCCCAGAACTGAGCGTTGGCGTTGATGACCGAGGATTCGTCGATTTGAGCACGCATAGGAAAGCTCCGATTGGTCCTCAAGAGGCACCATGCAGATAAGGACTATATCGGCAAATCTGAGAATGCGTTAAGGGGTAAGGGCAGTTTTGACCGAAAGATAAGACGTTTCCAACGTCATTAGAAAATTCTTATTGATCTGGACCGAAATTAGTTTCATAACGCCCCCACCCTAGCCACAAAAACAAAGACGTGGCGAGGATTGATGGCACCCGTAGTCTCACAGTATTTACGTGCCGGATCTATAAAGTGGGCTGGAAGGGGTTCGTGGCTTCCCACCCATTCGACGGTGAGGCTGTCAAATGGATGGGGCACGGAAGATTTGTTGCTGGAGCTAGCGCGGGTGCGATCGAACGATTGTGTCTGGAAGCGCGAGCCTATTTGGTTGGTTCAGCCAGGCCGTTGACGATCCAGCTGGCCAGGCAGAGCAGTGCGCCGGGGATGGGAAGCACCAGCAACTCCAACATGCCGATGTTGAAGCTGAAGGCGCCGAACTGATGCCAGGTACCGATGACGTCCTGAAGGATGTAGACCAGGGCTAAGACGAAGGGAACCAGGATCAACCAAAGGCCGGCTATCCGCATTCTACGTGCGCATTCACGGATGTTCATTTCTTCTCCTTGCAGTGGTGCAGCGTTGCGTTTGAGTGGTATGAGGGCGGGTTCCAGCTTTCCCACCCTTCGAGCAAAGTGCGTTCGAAGGATGGAAAGCAGGATGTGTGCGGGAATCTATTCTGTGTTCTTCGTATCTTCGGCGAAGCCTTCTACAATCCATCCGGCGAGCCAGAGCAGCGCGCCGGGAACGGTTAGAGGGACGAGTCCAAAGATGCCTGGATAGAGGCCGCCGTTGCCGAGATGGTAGAAGCCGTAGACGACCTCGCGGCCAACGAGCAACAGGGCGAGGCCGACGGGGATGAGTATCATCCATCGGCCGGCTTTCCTCATTCTCCTTGCAGCTTCATGAATGTTCATCGCTTCTCCTTTCCGGGTGAAACGAGCGTCTCTTGGAAAGCTAGCCTGCGGCCAGTTCGCGGGCGCGTTCGGTGGCGCGCATTACGGCCTTGATGAGGGTGACGCGGAGGCCGCCTTCTTCAAGTTCGAGAATGCCGTCGATGGTGCAGCCGGCGGGGGTGGTGACGGCGTCCTTGAGCAGGGCGGGATGGTAGCCGGTTTCGAGCACCATCTTGGCCGCGCCGAAGGCGGTCTGGGCGGCCAGTTGCGTGGCGATGTCGCGCGACAGGCCCACCTTGACGCCGGCCTCGGCCAGTGCCTCGATGATGATGTAGATGTAAGCCGGGCCGGAGCCGGACAGGCCGGTAACCGCGTCCATGTGCTTCTCGTCGACGACCACGTAGCGGCCGACGGTCTCAAAGATGCGCTGGGCCAGCTCCATTTTTTCCGGCGTCACGAAGCGGCCCCGGCAGAGGGCGGCAGCGCCGGCGCCGAGGGCCGAGGGCGTGTTGGGCATGGCGCGGATCACGGCGATGTCCATGCCGGCAGCCTCTTCAATGGCGTTGGTTTTGACCGATGCGGCAAAGGAGACGATGGTCTTCGACGGATTGAGCGCCGGCTTGATTTCGGCGATCAGGTCGGGTACCTGGAAGGGCTTGACGCCGATCAGGATGAGGTCAGCCTGGCTGGCGGCCTCTAAATTGTTGGTGGAAACGTCAACGCCCCACTGGGTGCTGAGCGCGACGGCGCGTTCCTGGTGGGCGACGGTGGCGTGCAGCCGATCGGGCGAAAACAGGTTCTCTTTCAAAAACGCCTGCAGCAGGATTCCGCCCATTTTGCCTGCGCCAAGCACGGCGACGCGCACGTGGGGAAGCTGGGCTGGAATTTCATTGGCTTCTACCGCAATTTCAGACATGTTTCCCTCGTCTTCAACTGGATTTGTTGTTCGGATGTAGATTGGGTTCGCGCCGCAAGCGCAGCGCGAACCCAGTGTGAAGCCGCCGGAGTTTTACCGTCTGCTTAGCGGTTGATGGCAGCGGATTTGTTGAGGTAACCGGTGACGCCGGCGTCCATCTTGGTTTGGCGGTCAGCGGCCGTCCAGGTGGAATTCCATACCATGTAGCCGCCGGACAGGGTCAGGAACTTCTGGCCGGAGACCACAGCGGAGCTGATGCCCATTGTCCAGGCGTTGTATTCCAGCACATAGGACTGAGGCGTTTCGTTCGCGATGGCCGGTGAGCGCATGTCCACGATGTGCTGGCCCATGTGGAAGATGGCGCGGATATAGGCGTCGCCCTGCAGGCGGTCGAGGTTGAAGTTACAGGTGTAGAGCACGCCGTCGGGTGAATCGGTCTTGCCGGGGGTCTCATCTTTCAGTTCGCTGGTTGAGCCGTTCACGATGCTGACGCCGTTGTGCTCGCCCCTCTTGCCGAAGGCAGCTACCACCTTCTGCGCTTGTGGGCCGGCCGGTGTGTTGGCCAGCGAAGTGGCGATCTTGCCTGCCGCGTCGAGCGGATCGTAGAGGTCGGGGCTGCCGCTGAAGGTGCTCATATCGCCCTTGATCTCGCTGTCGGCGGCGGCGTAGTCAAGCTCTTTGGGAGCGACATCGGAGACCGACTGCAGAACCAGGCGCGCGGGGTACATGTTCATGTTGCCAAAGCCGCCAAAGTCAGTAATCTTGCCGGAGGCATCGCGCTTGATAGTGGGGTCGGCAACCGCATCGAGACGGCCGACCAGCGTGGCGGAAACCTGATAACGTGCGCAGCCGAGGCACATGCCCGCGCCCTTGTTGTGGGTCTGCGCCAGCGCAGAATCGAACTGCTTGAAGTCCTTGCTCTTGTCGAGAGTAACCGCGGTACGGGTGGCAGCAACCCAGGGGCCTGCGTAGTTGTGCGCCGGCTGAATGTGCAGCGTGGCAGTTGCGCCAGCCTTGCCCTTGGCGCCCTGCGGATACTCCAACCAGATGCTGTCAATCGGGAAGCCGCACTCGGTGTCCTTGATGATGAAGCTGTCGAAGCCGGCAAACACTGTGCCCTTGATGCGCACAATCTTGCCGTCGAACTGCTTGGGGTTCTTGACTACATCGCAAACTTTGACATCGACGGCCTGGGCGTTGAGCGAACAAACTGCGGCAACGGTAAACAGGGCCAGGACAAGCAGACGTTTCATGAGAATCTCTCCATCTGTTGCACACTTGTGCAACAGCAACACGCATAGATTTGCAGTCGATAGACCGGCAGCGGGAACTGGTAAGAATACCATGACCGGGGCTAGCAACTCCCTGCGCCCGATCACTGTGCGGCAGGGGCGTTGGCCGGGCCAGACGCGGTTGTTTGTGCGGCTGCCTGGGTCTTGATCCAGGCGTCGATGCGGGCCTCGAGCAGGTCCAGCGGCAGGGCTCCAGCGCCCAGCAACTGATCGTGGAAGGCTCTGAGGCTAAAGCGTGGTCCCAGAGCTTTTTGCGCCCGTTCGCGCAGCTCCAGAATCTTCATCTGGCCAATCTTGTAGCCCAGGGCCTGGCCGGGCCAGGCAATGTAGCGGTCCACCTCGGATTGAATGTTGGTCTCGTCGATGCCGGAGTGGGCACGGAAGTAATCGACCATCTGCTCGCGGGTCCAGTGCTGGGAGTGGACGCCGGTGTCAACCACCAGGCGGATGGCGCGCCAGATGTCGGCCTCCAGGCGGCCGTAGTCGGAGTAGGGGTCCTGGTAGAAGCCGGCGTCTTTGCCGAGCCGCTCGGAGTAGAGAGCCCAGCCTTCGACAAACGCCGTGTACGATGCCTGCTTGCGGAACTCCGGCATGTCGCCGAGTTCCTGCGCAACGGAGATCTGCAAATGGTGGCCGGGGACGCCCTCGTGGTAGCTGATGGCTTCAACGTCGGCCAGCGAGCGGCTGGTGGCGTTCCAGAGATTGACGGTAACGCGACCGGGGCGGCTGAAGTCTGGAGAGCCGCTTTCGTAGTAGGCCTGGGCAGAGTCTTTGGCGCGATAGTCTGGTATGGCGACGACTTCGAGTTGCGCCTTGGGCAGACGACCGAAGAGCGTAGGCAGCTTGGTCTGCATGGCGGCGATGTATCCCTTGTAGGCGTTCATCAGCGCGCCGGCAGAGGCGGGGTGCAATTTGGGATCGGTTTTGATGGCGGCCTGGAAGCTCTTCAGGTCTTTGTAGCCAAGCTTCTGCGCGATGACCAGCATCTGCGCTTCGTCGCGCGCCACTTCGTCCAGGCCGATCTGGTGAATCTGCTCGGCGGTGAGGTTGGTGGTGGTGGAGCGGCGGATGAGGAACGGGTAATACTTGTCGCCGTTGGGCAGCGCCCACACGCCGGGATTGGCACGGCAGGCGGGAATGTAGCTGGCCTCAAGGAAGCGGGCGAAACGCAGGAAAGCTGGCAGCACTTCCTTGCCGATGGCGTCCAGCATCTCAGTGCGGATGCGCTCCTGGTCAGCGGCGGGAACGGCGGCCGGAAAGCTCTTGAGCGGCAGGGCCAGCGGGGAGTCCTCGGGCTTCTGATTGGCCAGCTCCTTCACCTGCGCAAGAGCCTTCTCGACCAGATAACGCGGCGGGGTGCGATGGTCCTCCATGCCGATCGACATGTTCTCAGAGATCTGCGAGAAGGCGTCGGGCATGGCGTGCAGGCGGGCGATCCAGTCGTCGTAATCCTTGGTGGTGGAGAAGACGAGCCCGCGGACCAACTCGGGATAGTGGGTGTAGAGACCGTCGAGTTGGTTGACGGGCATCTCCCACTCCTTGAAGTCGGCGGCTTCGATGTCATCGGCCGTGGTGCGGATCAGCATCTCGCGGCTGGTCTGTTCCTGGTCGCTGAGGCCGGCCGGATCAATGGCGGCCAACTGCATGAGCAGCTCCTGCGCGCGCTCCACGTGCTCATTGGCGGCCTTCACGGAGTAGTCAGTGAGCAGTGAGTTATAACGCTTGTCGCCAAGTTCGGAGGCGTATTCAGGGTCATGCTTGAGGGTGTCTTCCCAGTATTGATGGAAGAGCGCAGCCAGCGCCTTGCGGCGGTCTTCAAGGGTGACCGGCGCGGCGGCGGCAAGGGGAAGCTTTTGAGCGCGCAACGCGGGAGCAAGCACCAGGAGCAGGACTGCGGGGAGAATGAATTTTATGGCAAATCTACACACGATCGGAGGCCACCTTGGGGTGAATTCTGGCTGAGATGAGTGTAGATGATGGGGGATAGGTGCTGGGTGGCTAGTGGTGTCCGCCACAGAGATGGTCATTTAACCAATTTGAAGGGTACGGGCTTTAGCCCGTACGTAAAAACTGTAAAATCAACCGGGCTTTAGCCC
>Ga0302267_10000417_pt1 | contig 56653 bp, 30 predicted proteins | sample III_Bog_E1_3_FD_194555 | JGI IMG/M metagenome (GOLD analysis project Ga0302267, IMG submission 194555) | Peat permafrost microbial communities from Stordalen Mire near Abisko, Sweden - III_Bog_E1_3 | ecosystem: Environmental > Terrestrial > Soil > Wetlands > Peat | place: Sweden: Abisko...
CCATCGAAATCGAAGGCGAACTCTCCGCAGTCGATCTTTTTCTGAGGGAATTGAGCGCAAATCCCCCGCATCTAGCCGAACTTGCCGGAGTTTCCGTCTGCGAGATCGAACCTCGTGGAGATGCCGTCTTCTCCATCCTGCCCAGCAATGGTCAGTTTGGCGAATTTGCCCTGGTCTCGCCCGACGCGGGTACATGCGATGCATGTTGGAACGACGTGGGAGATCCCCTCAACCGCCGCTTCGGCTACCCATTCACCAACTGCACTCATTGTGGCCCTCGCTACACCATCATCCGCGACGTCCCCTATGACCGCGCCTCCACCACTATGGCCAGCTTCACGATGTGCCCGGCGTGCGCGGCGGAGTACGCCGACCCTGCGGACCGCCGCTTTCACGCCCAACCCAATGCGTGTCCTGTGTGCGGGCCCTCGCTTGCACTGTTGGGCCGAGGCGAACCTCTCGGAGCAGACTTATTTACCGGACGCAACTCACTTGAGACTTTGCACAAGGCAAGGGTGCTTCTGCATGAAGGCGAAATCCTGGCAATCAAAGGTCTGGGCGGCTTTCTGCTGGCCTGCGATGCGGCCAACGAGGCAGCCGTCGCTGAACTCCGCAGGCGCAAGCAGCGACCCGCCAAGCCATTCGCCCTGATGGTGCGGGACTTCGCCGCGGTTAGATTGCTCTGCGAAGTCTCCTCCGGCGATGAGGCCGCTCTGCTGCATCTGCGGCGGCCCATTGTCATCATGCCGCGCATCCCAACAGCGCCGATCGCCGCTGGAATCGCACCCGGCAACAATACGGTCGGCGTTATGCTTCCGTACACTCCGCTGCACTACCTTTTGTTCAGCGATTCGCCAGACCAGGCTTCGGAGTTCCCGGCACTTGTCATGACCAGCGGCAACCTGAGCGAAGAGCCGATTGTGGTCTCGAACAGCAAAGCGATGCGGCGGCTTGACGGCGTCGTCGATTGGTTCCTCCTGCACAACCGTGACATCGCCATGCGTGTCGACGATTCGGTGGTGCGCACCTTCGAGGGCCGCGAACGCGTCCTGCGGCGCTCGCGCGGATACGTCCCCCACGCCATCGACCTCGGCCGCACCGTGCCGGAACTGGTCGCATTCGGCGGTGAGCTGAAGAACACGTTTTGCCTCACCAAAGGACGCCATGCCATCCTGAGCCAGCATATCGGCGACCTTCAGAACTTCGAGACGGAGGAGTTCTTCCAGGAGACGCTGGCGCGGATGAAGAGCCTCTTCCGTGTAGAGCCACGCGCAGTGGCCCACGATCTTCATCCGGGATACAGGAGCACGCGCATGGCGCTCGCGTCGGGGATTGAACGCAGGTTCGCCATTCAGCATCATCACGCCCACATCGCCAGTTGCATGGCTGAGAACCACCTGGGCGGAGAGGTGATTGGCGTCGCCTTCGACGGCACGGGCTACGGCAGCGACGGCTGCATCTGGGGCGGCGAATTCCTTGTCGCAGGCCACTCGCAATTCACCCGGCGCGCGCATCTGCGCTACGTCCCGCTGCCCGGCGGTGACGCGGCGGTCCGCCAGCCCTGGCGCATGGCCCTGAGCTATCTGCGCGACGCGTTCGGCGCAGGGAGCCTTCCGCACCTGACGTGTTTCGATTCGACCCCGTCCAAGCAGTTCGAGCTTGTCGATGCGATGCTTGCGCAGCGCATCCAGACGGTCGATACATCCTCCGCGGGCCGGCTCTTCGACGCGGTGGCAGCGCTGCTCAGCCTGGCCTCGGAGGTTACCTTTGAAGGTCAGGCAGCCATCGCGCTGGAAACGGCCGCCGCACCGGACATTGCCGGCAGCTATCCCTTCGACCTACAAGGAGGCGAGGCTTCAAGCGACATCCTGATCGTTGATCTCCGTGCCACGATCGTCGCTATCGTCAAAGCAATCACCGCAGGGCGCCCCGTTGCGGAGATCGCCGCGCACTTCCACAATACGCTGAGCGCAGCCATTGTAGAGGTGTGCTCGCGAATCAGATTATCCAGTGGCCTGCGTCGCGTATGTCTGAGTGGAGGGACCTTCCAGAACATGTACCTTTTGCGTCGTACGGTGGTAGAGTTACGGCTCCGCGACTTTGAAGTATTTCTTCATGCCGCGGTGCCCGCAAACGACGGCGGAATCTCGCTCGGACAGGCCGTCATCGCCGATGAACTCCTCCATGTTGGAGGCTGACTTGTAGGGATCGTTCGCAGTTTATAGGAGTCCAGCATGTGTCTCGCCATTCCCGGCAAGGTTCTCAGCACGTTCGACCAGCACGGCCTTCGCATGGCGAAGGTCCAGTTCGGCGGTGTTGTCCGCGAAGCTTGCCTCGAATACGTTCCCGAGGTCCAGGCCGGTGAGTACGTATTGGTTCATGTCGGCTTCGCCCTGAGCCGGATCGACGAAGCTGAGGCGGAACGCACCTACCAGGCCCTGCGTGAGCTTGGCCAACTGACAGAACTGGAAACTCCCGTGAACGATGAACATGATGAGCGGGCCCAGTTCGTGCCAGTCAAAGTCGACCCTGGGGGCGACGGGCGATGAAGTACCTCGACGAATATCGCGACCGAAAAATTGCGGCCCAGATCGTCGACGAGATACGGCGAACGCTCACGCGTCCCTGGGTCGTGATGGAGGTCTGCGGCGGCCAGACCCACTCCATCGTCAAGAATGGCATCGACTACCTTCTGCCTGCCGCGGTGGAACTGGTTCACGGGCCGGGCTGCCCCGTCTGCGTTACGCCGCTGGAGATGATCGACAAAGCGCACGCCATCGCACGCCTGCCCAATGTCATCTTCTGCTCGTTCGGAGACATGTTGCGCGTGCCTGGCTCGGAAGGCGATCTTTTCACCATCAAGTCGCTTGGCGGCGATGTGCGCGTCGTGTACTCGCCGCTTGATTGCCTCAAAATTGCCCGCGCAAACCCGGAGAAGCAGGTCGTCTTTTTTGCGATTGGCTTCGAAACGACCGCTCCGGCCAACGCCATGCTGGCCTGGCGCGCCCGCGAAGAGTCCCTGAACAATCTCTCGCTGCTGGTCTCGCACGTACTCGTTCCGCCTGCACTCGAAGCCATCCTTGAGGCGCCCGGCAACCGTGTCCAGGGCTTTCTTGGTCCGGGCCACGTCTGCGCCGTCATGGGAACCCGGGAGTACGATCCCATCAGCGCCCGCTACCACGTTCCCATTGTGATCACCGGCTTCGAGCCGCTCGACATCCTGCAAGGCACGCTGATGACGATCCGGCAACTGGAGTCGGGCCGCGCTACCGTCGAGAATCAATACTCCCGCATTCTCAATCGCGAGGGGAACCTGGCCGCGCAGAAGCTGATCGCCACGGTCTTCAAAGTCGGAGACCGCAAATGGCGCGGCATCGGCACCATTCCCAGCAGCGGCTACCATCTGCGCGAGGAGTTCGCCCGCCATGACGCGGAGAAACTCTTCGACGTGGACGCGATTGCGCCGCAGGAGCCAGAGATCTGCATCAGCGGAGCAATTCTTCGCGGCCTCAAGAAGCCACATGATTGCCCGGCCTTTGCAACCCTTTGCACGCCGCAACGCCCGCTCGGCGCCACCATGGTCTCCGCCGAAGGAGCATGCGCCGCCTACTACGCCTATGGTCGTCACCTAAGTCCTCACGGGTCCGATCCGTATCATCAAGCGAACAGTGAAACGGAAGATGTCCATGCCAACCGCTGATGAAACCTCCAAAATCCTGGGAGCTAGTGGCCCGGACATTGTTCCAGCGTCTGCGCCGTTCGGCTCCTGCCCGCTGCCCATCTTCGACCACAATCGGATTGTGCTGGGCCACGGCAGCGGGGGCAAGCTGACCGCCGACCTCATCGAGAAGATATTTCTGCCGGCCTTCCGCAATCCCACGCTCGACAAGATGGACGACCAGGCCGTACTCAGAATCGGCGATCTGCGCGTTGCCTTCACCACGGACTCGTTTGTCGTCACGCCGATCTTTTTTCCCGGCGGGGACATCGGCCGGCTCGCAATCCACGGAACCGTAAACGATCTGGCGATGAGTGGTGCAAGGCCGCTCTATCTCTCGGCCGCCTTCATCCTCGAGGAAGGTCTCGCGGTGGACGATCTTCGCCGTGTGGTCGAGTCGATGCGCGCCGCCGCCGCTGAAGCCGGAGTCCAACTCGTCACGGGCGACACCAAGGTGGTCAACCGGGGCAAGGGCGATCAGATATTTATTACCACAACGGGGATCGGCATTATCGAGAACGATGTCAACATCTCCGCCGACCAGGCCCGTCCGCGTGACAAGATCATTCTTAGCGGCACCATCGGCGACCACGGCATGACGATCATGTCGCAGCGCGAAGGCCTCGAATTTGAAGGTGCGATCGAGAGCGACTGTGCTTCGCTGAACGAGCTTGTCGTCACGATGCTCTCCACCTCGATCGAGCGCCGCGATTTCATCCACACCATGCGCGACCCGACCCGCGGTGGCGTTGCAACCACACTCAACGAGCTCGCCCGCCAAGCCAGGGTCGGCATCGTCATTGACCAGCGTTCCATCCCCGTACGGGAGTCCGTCAAAGGCGCGTGCGAAGTTCTCGGCCTCGATCCGCTGTATGTCGCCAACGAAGGCAAGTTGCTTGCTTTCGTTGTGCCAGAGATGGCCGAAGCCGTACTCGACCGAATGCGCCAACATCCGCTTGGCGCGAACGCCGCCGTCATCGGCGAGGTGGTTGACACTCACCCCGGCATGGTCCTGATGAAGACTGAGATCGGCGGCACGCGCGTACTCGACGTGATGTTCGGCGAGCAACTACCCCGCATCTGCTGATCGCTCGGAGCGATCGGCTTTATGCCGTCGAAGGATGCCCTGGAGCCGATGGCTTTGTCAATAGGCTTCAGGATTCTTAGTTTCCTTCCTTCCTGCTATTCAAGCTGCGGGGCTTGGACTTTTCCCCGTTGAGACTCCCGCCCACTGTTCATGCCAGCCTTCTCTGGACGCACACTTTTCCTTACCGATCCGACGGTACTAAACTGCCAACTATAAGGAGTTAAGATGAGAGGTTTATCTTCGATCGAAGTGAATCACTGCGTTCCGATCGCATCGGACTGCCAGCCCAAGGGTTTCGCGACTGTGACCGGAACGATTGCATGCGCGCTCATCTTGCTAACCCCACTGTCGCTTGCTCAGACGAATGCCGTCCAGCATCCCTGGCAGAAGATGCAGATGCCCACCGCGGCTCAGGTCGAGCAGACGTGGAAGTCGCCTCCGCCGGAGTACGGGCCGGAGCCGTACTACGGGCTGAATGGCGCGGTGACGCGGGAAGTCTTCGAGCGCGATCTGGACACGGCGGTGCGGCTGGGCTTTCATGCAGTGACGGTGCAGCCGGGGAGAGGAAATACGGAGGCGTACCTGACGCCCGAGTACTTCCAGATGTTCAAGGTGCTGGTGGAGGAGGCGAAGAAGCGCAATCTGCGGGTGTGGATCATTGACGATGCGGGGTATCCGAGCGGATTTGCGGGCGGGTTGATCTCATCCCTGAAACCGGAACTGCGCATGCAGGCGTTGACGATTGCGCAGACGCTGCCGGTGAAGGGCGGAGAGACGCTGAAGCAGGCGGTGGGGCCGGACACGGTGGCTGTGACGGCGACGAATGCGGCGGACGAGCGCGTGGCGGTGCCGATTGCCGGCGGCGCGATTGCTTGGTCGGCGCCTGTGGGTGGGGACTGGACGGTGCGGGTGGTGGACCATGTGTTTCGCACGTCGCCCACGGCGAGCGCGACCAACCTGACTCGGCAGAAGGATACGACGCAGTCGCTGGAGGACTACATGGATCCGGCGGCGACGATGGCCTGGATACAGTTCACTCACGAGGGATATTACAAGGCGATGCCGGAGGAGTTCGGCAAGACGATCATCGGGTTTCGCGGGGATGAGCCGGACTACTCGATTGCAGGGCTGCCGTGGACGCCGAAGTTCTTCGATCGCTTTGAGCAGGTGAAGGGATACGATGTGCGACCGTATCTGGCGGCGATGTTGATGGCTTCCGGTGGGCGAGGCGAGATGCCGGCGAAGCTGACGGATACGGAGTTGCGGGCGAAGGCGGATTACTACGACGTGTTCTCGCAGATGTTCGCCGCGGGGTTCTTCCAGGTGCAGGGCGAATGGTGCGCAGCGCATGGCGTGGAGTACCAGGTGCATCTGAACCACGAAGAGATGGAGATGCAACTGGTGCGGTCGGAAGGCGACTTCATGCGCGACATGAAGTACGTCGAGGTTCCGGGGATCGACGCGATCTGGCACCAGATATGGACGGACACGATTGCGGATTATCCGCGGCTGGCCTCGAGCGCGGCGCACATCTACGGACATCCGCGGTCGTTTACGGAGAGCTTTGGGGCGTACCGGCCAGCGCCGGACCTGGCGATGGCGCGCTATGTGTTGAATGAGCAGATTGTGCGCGGGATTACGCTGACGGAGGGGATGTCGTACGGGGCTTCGAGCGGACCGATGGGCCCACCGCCTGCTGTGGCGGGAGCGGCGACGGCTGTGCCGCCGAGGCCGAGGGTGCCGGCGGCGATGGCCGATCCGGGCTGGCCGGCGCTGATGGACTACATCCGGCGGCTGACGTATGTGATGGCGATGGGCAGGCCGGGTGCGGAGGTTGCGCTGTACCTGCCGTCGAGCTCGCTGTGGCTGGGAGATGCGGCGAGCGATGTGGCGTATGTGTCGACGGAGCGGATGCTTGCGGAGCAGCAGATCGACTTCGACATCATTGGGCTGAATGCGCTGGCGACGGACCTGAAGGCGGGGCCGGGCGTGTTCGAGACGATGAGCGGGAACAAATATCGCGTGGTGATTCTGCCGTCGCTGGCGGTTCTGTCCGAGGTGGAACTTGCGCGGCTGCGGGCGTTTGCGAAGGGCGGAGGCAAGGTGCTGTTCCTGGGACGGACGCCGGCGCTGATCTCGCGCAAGACGATTATGGATGCGAGGGCGGCAACAGCGGATGACTTTGCGTGGGCGACGGTGGAGACTTCGGCGCAGCTTCCGCCGACACCGACTCCGCCGGGGGCTCCGCCGGCGGCGCCACCCGCGCCGATGGTGGTTCCGGCAGCGATTGAGACGGCGTTGAATGCGGTAGTGGGCGCGCGCAAGGTCGAGCTGGACTCAGCCGATCCGGCGCTGAAGGTGATGACGCGAAGGCTGAAGGATGCGAATATCTTCCTGTTCTTCAACGAGGGCGCGCAGACCAGCTCTCATTCGGTGACTCTGAAAACCGCTGGGAGGAGGGTGGAGGCATGGGATCCGGCCACCGGATCGGTCTCTCCAGTGACTTCAACGCCTGGCAAAGGCACGGTTACGGTGAAGCTCGAGCTGAAGCCGTACGAGACCGAGTTGCTGACCGTCCGGTAACCAGCTCCGGGTCGGGGTCCCCGGCGAGCTTGCTCGCTGAGGTGAAGGGGTCGTGATCCCATCCTTGACACAAAATGTGTCAGGGGTTGGGATAGGACCGTGCTGCCGCACATCGGCCTGCGAGTTCAGTACCAGGGCGGGTCCATAAGGCTCCTGAGCTGGGGACGGCCTTCTCTTCGAAGGGCAGCTTGACTCACACCTCACATTACAGAAAGTTAGAATCAGCGCGCCAGAAGAAGCCACAAGATATTATTGCGAGAGATCGTCAATCTGCACGCGGTACGGCTTCAACAGGCTGCCAGTCGCGTGATCCACCTCAGCACGAGCCACCTGATAATCAATCTGTGTCTGCAACAGATCCAGGTTTGCTTGTGCCAGCTTGCTCTGCGCGTCCAGCACAAAAAAATTGGTCTCCGCGCCCAGTTCATACTTGCGCTGGTCGGCGGCAAGCGACTTCTGGGCCAGATCGTAGGAGAGCTTGCCCGCTTCCAGAGTCAGTTTCGCTTCTTCGAGCATCCGCACCGCATTGTTGACCTGCGAGGCAATCGTTTCGCGAGTTTGACGCGCCGTGTACAGATCGCTACTGCGCGAAACCAGTGCGCTGCCAAGATTCGCCTGCGCGCCCCGGTTCCTGATGGGAAGGTTCAAGGTCAACGACGCTCCATATCCTGGAAATCCAAATCCGGACAGTTGACCGAAAGACGAGCCAAACCCGCCCCGCGAGATCAGCGCTCCGGTGTTGAGGTCGTACTGATTGCCTCCTAAGCCGCTGCTTTGGTAGAAGCCGGTCAGAGACAGATCGGGCAATAAATGGTTGTGCGCAAGCTGTATGTTTGTCTTGTCATTCTCTAGCGAGTCGTCTGCCACTTCGACCTCCGGCCGTCCAGCCAGCGCACTCTTCAGCGCGTCGTCCATGCTGATGGATTCCAGTTCTCCCGATGGCTCCGGCTTCTCTGTCAATTCCAGATTGAGCGCATGAATTGCCTGGTTCTGGTTGGCTCCAATCGTAAGCCGCAGATTGTCTTCCGCCTGCTTCAATGCGTATTGTCCCTGGATGACTTGCAGGTTGCGTGCGGCAACCTCCGATTGCGACCGGTAGATATCGAGCGGCGGCAGCGCTCCCAGTTCCAGGGCCCGCTTGTCATGCTGATAGCTGGCTTCGGCCAGGCTGAGCGACTCTTGGTCCACCTTAAGATTTCCACTGGCCTGCACCACCGCCCAGTACTGGCTCACCACTTGAAAGATTAAGTCATTCACCTGCGCTGCAAAGCTGGCCCGCGACTGCTGCAAGCTCCGGCGAGCAATGATTAAAGGGGCCGTGTTGGCGAATTTTCCGGCATTGCGCAACAGTGGCTGAGTAAACTGGAAGTTAAGTGTCGAGCTATAAGACGGGTTGAAATAGAAATAGGAATTATTGGTCGACGACTTAGTGCTCGACACAGTCCCGCTGATATTTGTCCCGGTCTTGAACATCTGCGAATAACTGATCTGCCCCAACTGCGTGAGTGAGTTCTGCGCGACGCTGCCTGTCTGCCCAATGCCCTGTAGTTCGCTGCTTCCCGGAGTGGAATAGCGATTGGCGTTCGCGATCGTTTGCAGTGTCGGATCGAATGGCTGGCAGGCCCCCAGCAGGGTAAACTTCTGCCGTTCTACCTGGGTCTCCTCAATGCGAACGCCGCTGTTATTTTCCAGCGCCAGTCTCACGGCATCGTCCAGGCTGATGCTGAGTTTTCCGTCCTTCACATACTCATCGAAATGCTGCGGCGGCGTCATCTTTCCAGAGCGCACCTGCTGAGTCAGCAGCTTGCGATAACTCTCCGGGGATTGAGCGCGGCCCCATAGACCGATCGATACCAGTACAAGAAGCACTATCTTGGCGCGAAGATTATTCATCTTGATACTCCAGCAGTTTGTAGGATGGCGCGAAATCGGCAGCTAACAATTAAGCAATTGCTGAATCGCACGCGATTTGGAAATTCATTCTTACTCATAGCGAATTGCATCCACCGGATCCAATCGCGACGCTTTGATCGCCGGATAGATGCCAAACACCAGCCCTACGCTGATGGAAACCAGAAACGCCAGCGCAATGGACCCTATCGTCACGATGGTCGACCATCCGGCAAGCCATGCGATCAGGCGCGACATTAGAAAGCCGAACACAATCCCCACGCTGCCGCCCAGGAACGAAATAGTTGTCGCCTCCACCACAAACTGGCGAACAATATCAGATTGCCTGGCGCCCACGGCCCGCCTCAGGCCAATCTCCCGCGTTCGTTCCGAGACGCTGGCCAGCATGATGTTCATAATTCCTATGCCTCCGACGATCAGTGAAATCGATGCGATTGCCACCATCACTGCATTGAACAGGTTCTCCGTCCGCTTCTGCTCGGCCAGTAATTCAGCCGGCACAATCACGCTGAAGTCTCTCGCCCCATGGTGCGAACTATCAAGAATCGCCCGCACCACGCCTGCCGCCGAGGTCATGTCGGTATTCTGGCCAAGGTTGAGATAGATTCCATCGATCTCGTCGCGCACATCGCTGTATGTATCTTCCATGCGAAAAATGGAAGCATTCAGCGGAATATAAATAAGGTTGTTCGTGTCCACCGACAGCGCATCCGGGCTCTCCGTCGGTCCACTGAGTAGTGGACTGACTACTCCAATCACGCGGAACCACTGGTCGTTCAGCTTGACATACTTGTCGATCGGGTTCGAGTCGCCGAACATGCTCCAGCGCGCAGTGATGCCCAGCACGCAGACGGGCGCTCCGCGGTCCTCTTCGTCCTGGTTGTAGAAGCGTCCGTCCACCAGGTGCAGTCCGGCGATCTGCCGATACCCTGGCTGCACTCCATAGATGGCAGGGTTGTCCTGCTGCGACTTTGGAATGGTCTTGGTAGGCGTCATGCGCTTGCGCGGCGATGATGCTACAACCCCATCCACGTCAGCCAGAATCACCCGGTAATCTTCAAAAGTCAGTCCAGGAGATATCTTGCGCATCTTCAGATGCGCCTGCCATTCCGTCGTCTCCTTGGCCTCGACAATCAGGTTGCGCACGCCCATCTGCTCAATCAACGCCATCACCTTCTGCCTGGCTCCGGCGCCGATGGAGAGCATGGCCACCACCGCCGCCACGCCAAAGATCATTCCAAGCATGGTCAGCAGAGATCGCAGACCGTGGGCCAGCAGGTTCTGCATGCCCAGTTGGGCATCGCGCGTCCACTGCTGATACCCCAGCAACACGCCTCCCGGATTCAGAAGCGACGTCTTCGGCATTATGGCGCCCCCGTTCCGGCTGCTGTTGCGGCACCACTCGCATTGCCCATATTGCGCGGCGCGGTTGGGTCCACCAGGGCGACCAGCGTGCCCTGGCCCAGCCCTTCAACCACGGCCCTGCTTTCACTCTCGCCGTCGATCTTCATCTCTCGCTGTTCATAGCCGCTACCGGTCTTCACGTAAACAAATCGCTTGCCGTCTTTCATGAAGACGGCCTGTCGAGGAATATAGAGAACGTTTTTCTTCTTCTCGCCCAGAAACAGGACCTGCGCGGTGAACCCGGCATGCATCCGTGGATCAGCTTCTGTTAGCTGCACCGTAACCTCAACTCCGTCGCCTTCTCCGCTGTCGAAGAATTGCGACCTGGACATTCCGCCAATGGTCTTGACCTGGCCATGGAAGGTCCGGCCGCGCATCGCATCGAACACCACTTCCACTGGTTCACCGATAGCCACGCTGCTGCTGCTGCGCTCGCCTAGCTTGCAACTCAGTTCCAGCCCCCTGGGATCGACAATTTGAGCGATGGTGCTACCGGGATTCACCACATCTCCCGCGTGGTAGTCAGGCAATGCCATGCCCGAATAGTAAAAGTCCGTCGGCGGGTTCTTCTGGATCGAAACCATGCCGTCCATGGACGCGGCGACCCGCATCTTATCGATATTTTGTTGCGCCTGCTCCATGGCCATCTTGGCTTTGTTGTACTTCTCGGTCGCCAGGTAGACGGCGGCTTGACCGGATTCCTTGTGCGATTGACTGTCCTGTTGCAGTTCAGTCTGCACCCGCTGCGCCTGTTGCAGCGCAAGTTCATTCTTTTTGCCGTCGATCGAACTGACAATTTCATTCTTCTGAACGTCCAGCTCCGCCTGTCGCACGCCGTAGCGGGCCTTTAGTTCGGCCACCTTGTCCTGCGCTGCCAGCACCGCGGCATCGGCATTTGCCTTGGCGATCTCCTGCTGGGCCTGCATCAGCTCCGAACGGCTCTGGTCAAGTTTGTAGCGCTGTTCTCCGGGATCGAATTCGATCACAATATCGCCCTTCTTCACCGCAGAGCTGGTCGCCAGCAGTTGGGTGATCTCCAGCGATCCGCCTCCCACCGAGGGAGCGGTCAGCACCACCATGTGGCTGGCCCGCAGTTCCCCGGTGGCATGCACATCCATATCGATATCTCCGCGCTCGACCGCAGCCAGAGGAATGCCATCGCCGGCCGTTTTCACCTCGGACTTGCTGGAAAGCCGCGAAGGCCGCTTCGAGGCAAGCAGCACCGCGCCTGCGGCAACCACCAACGTCAAGGCCGACCATCCCGCCACTGAGCGCCATCTCATCGCGTCCGCATCACTCCTTCACCGTGGGATCACTCAGCGCTACGCGGTCTCCCGGATTCAATCCCCTGGCCACCAGTACCCGGTCGCGGCTTGTCCGCCCAATCACGATCGGTTGCTCGCGAAATTTCGTGCCATCCCAAACGTAGACCACCGTCTGTCCCGTCTTCTGGATCATCGCCTGCACAGGAATCGTGATGGCATCGGGGACCCGGTCCACCACGACGGTAACCCGCGCGGTCAGGCCAGGCTTGAGCCGCGTGTCCTGCTGATCGAGTGCGATCCGCAGGTTGAAGTTGAGCGGAAATGGCCACGCCCCTGAGAAGTCCAGCGATGCAATCGTGCTGATCTGTTCCAGCCTGCCCGTAAACTGCCGGTCTGGTATGGCGTCAAACTGTACCGAGACTGCCTGCCCCAGGGCCAGTCGCCCGCGTTCCGTCTCGTCCACGCGTCCGGCTACGCGCAACGATGTAGCGTCCGGCAGCTCTGCGATGGGCGCCCCGGGCCACGCTGGCTCTCCAGGCTTGAAGGTCGTTTGGTCCCCTCCTCCACCGTGCCATCCGCTGATCAGGCTCACCATTCCGGCGGACGGTGCGTGCAGGGTCATCTTCGCCAGGGCCCGTTCCGCGGTCTCTGCGTCGTAGGCTGCCTTCTTGCGGGCCTGCTCTTTGCTCGCCACGGCAGCCCGGTCCAGCGTCTGGTCGGCCTTCAGCTTCACCTGCATCTCGTTCAGCAGCTGCTGGGCATCGGCCAGTTTCAGATTTGCTTCCGCCCCCTCGATCCGCGAGACGATCTCCTGCTTGCTTGCCTCCAGTTTTGCGTTCTCCACGTCGTATTGCGCCTTCAGCAGCGCGGTTGTGTCTTCCTCTTCCTTCAACACATCCTGCGCTCGTTCCTGGTCAATCTCCGCCTGCGCCGACTTGAGCGTTGACCGGTACTGCGCCAGATCCTGTTCCGTCTTGGACGCGTCGAACTGGACCACAACATCGCCTTGATTCACATGCGACCCATCCGTCGCAATCTTGACGATCTGCAGGGTGCCCGCCTCCGCCGGTGCGGTGATCGTCACCGAACGCATCGCCTTCACCTGCCCGCGAAACTGAATGACCTCAAGAAATTCCTCGCGCTTCACCTGATAGGTGGAAGCTCCGGGCGCATGCTTCGCCAACCGCGTGTAGCCCAGGATAGCTCCGCCTCCGATCACCAGCGCCGCCACCACAACGGGCGCGACGCCCAGCCTGCGGAATGCGCTCATCGGCCTGTGAAATGCGCTCATCGCCTGGCCCCGTCAACCGCTCCGCTGCTGTTCTCCGGGTCCACATCCACGGACGCGGAGAGGTCGGGCATCAATCTTGGATCGTTGCCCACAATGGAGAACACAGCCGAAAACGTTCGCACCTTGTTGGAGAAATCGCCGGTGCGGCCCATGGGGCCGACATTTTCCAGCCGCCCCTGAAACACCAGTCCGGGATAAGCATCCAGATGGACCGACGCAGTCTGCCCGATCCGCAGGCTCAACAGGTCCTCCTGATTGACGGAGACCTGAACGTCCATTCGCGAAGGGTCCACCACCTGCATAAATGCCACGCCGGAGCGAACCTGATCGCCCTCCTGCACCTCGCCCATGGTTCCCTGTTTGTAGATCGTGTTCAGTACCACAACCCCGTCCAGCGGCGAATGCACCTCGAGTAGCGCGGCATTTGCCTCGGCGTGCGCCATGGTCTCGCGATTGCGGTCCAGTTGGATCTGCAGGATGCGAATCGACGCCTGCGCGGCTTTGCGTTTCAGCTCGTAGGTCTGCTGTAGCTGGGCCAGTGTCGCCTTGGCCTCGTCCAGGTTCTCCTGGGCTTTTTCGGTGTCGATCCGCGACAGAATCTCTACCTTCTGGATCTCCAACTCAGCCTTCCCCAGATTGTCTTCCGCCGCCTTCATCTCGGTCTGGTCTTTGGCTCGCGCGGCATCCTCATTCTGCTCCGCCGCGGACACCTTGCTGATCAGATCGTTGTTCGTCGCCTGCCGGTCGAGAAAGTCGCGCAACTGGGCCTGGCGGTCGTACTCCACCAGAAGGTCTCCGCGTTTCACCACGGTCCCGGCCGGTGTCAACTTGACGATTGTCAGCGTTCCCGACCTTTCCCCTGCGAGCATCGGAGTTTGGATGGCGCGCTTTTCCACCGCTTCCGTCATCCCCTTCAGGCGCAACGACCGATTGCTGTCGCTCATTGCCGTTGCAGAGGGAGGAGCGCTGCGGCGAGCAGCGCGGTGCCTGCTCAGCAGTAGAAAAACCCAGCAGGCCGCTGTCGCGATGCATAGAAGGATGACTCCAAGACGCCACCCCCTGGCCCGAAAAATCATCCGGCCATCAAATAATTGCGTGGCCTTCGGAGCTGAAGAATCGGTCCCTTTAGCGCCGAATCTCTCTTGTGGTACGGGCAACGTCGCTTCCTTCCACAAAACCTGTCTTGGCAGTTACGTCCCTTAGACGAAAGGGAAGGCTGAATGATAGGGCCGCCGCGAACAATCTCCGACATTCGACCACCCGTGCCCGTAGTTTCCCGTGATTGCAATACTAACTGGAATCTCCATTTCCGGCACTGATTCGCACGAATTGTACCGCTCTTCAGCAGTATGGCAGGGCAACGCTGGCATTGGGCCGAGAAACTGAGCAATTCCGCGCTGCCCTGGACTCGACCGCGGAATCGAGAGCATTCCTCTTCTAATTCTCCGACACGCCTTGCTCCTCAACTGACTCCGCTCGAAAAACGGTGTTTTTGGAATGTTCGGCCTCCCCGGCACATTATGCTGACCCACATCATCTCTCGCGATTGCCTTGTCCCCTGCCCCGCCCCTTGGAGTAGTGAACCTATTCCCAGACGAGCGCACATTTCGTCATGGTGGTTTTGACTCAGGCCGTTAGAATGATCCGTACATGACACCCTCGATCGATACAACCGCTCTCACTCGCCGGTTTGGGGATTTTACCGCCGTCGATAACGTGAACCTCACCGTTGAAGCCGGGCAGTTCTTCGGCTTTCTCGGCCCCAACGGCGCGGGCAAGTCAACGACTATCAAGATGCTGACTGGCCTGCTGGCACCCACATCCGGCACCATCCGAATTCTTGGCCAGGACCTGACGCGGAACTCCGCGGAGCTGAAGCAGCAGATCGGTGTCGTTCCCGAAGGCATGGCATTGTTCGGACGCCTGACCGCGAGCGAATACCTCCGTTTTGTGGGGCGCATGTACGGCCTCGACAAGGCGACCACACTGCAGCGCAGCGAGGAGTTGCTTGGGTTTATGAACCTTGCCGACGAGCAGAAGAAGCTGGTCACCGACTTCTCCCACGGCATGCAAAAGAAGCTGGCCCTGGCTGCTGCGGTCATCCACAATCCTAAGATCCTCTTTCTGGACGAGCCGTTCGAGGGTGTCGATGCCATTGCCGCCGGCACGCTGAAGTCGATGTTGCAGCGGATGATCGCTCGCGGCGCGACCATCTTTCTTACCTCACATGTGCTGGAGATTGTCGAGCGCCTGTGCACGCACATTGGCATCATCCACCGCGGCCAGCTTGTAGCGCAGGGTTCGATTGAACAGTTGCGCGCAGGCGTCGCGAGCTCCGGAAGCGCGCCCCTGACCCTGGAGCAGATCTTCCTCGAAATCGTTGGCACAGACCGCTCGGGTAATCTCTCCGCTACACCGCCGGAACAGGAGCTCTCGTGGCTCAGCTAGACGATCGCTCCGCGTCCGCGCCGCCGTCCCGGCCTGCGCCGGCTGCTCGCGACATTCCCGCGGCAACGCAGCTTCTTGCCATTGCGTGGCTGCGCTGGCGGATGTTTGCCAATGGATTTCGGCGCCAGACCAGCCAGGGCAAGATCGCTGGACTGGTTGTCTCCATCATCCTGCGGATAATCCTCTGGCCCATCTTCGCTCTATGGATCATAGGCCCCATGGTAGGATCCGGTTTCCTCGCCTGGATGGCAGTCAGCAGCCACCATCCGCAGAGGCTCAGTGTATTGTTCGGGGGCATCGCCCTCATATGGCAGCTCATCGCTATCAGTGGAACCGGCATCGCCGCCACCGCCGCCAGCTTCGACGCCTCCTCGCTGCTGCGCTTTCCGCTGCGCTTCGGCCGGTATCTCGTCCTGCGCGTGCTGCTCGGACTGCTGACAGCCAGCACCATCGTCGGCTGCTTTGCACTGTTTGCCGCGGCCATCGGCATCACCGTCGCGGATCCGTCGCTTGCCCCCGCAGCATTTGTCGTCCTCGCAATCTACACCGCGATGAACATCTTCCTCTCGCGCATGATTGCCGTATGGATGGAACGCTGGCTGGCGACGCGACGCGCCCGCGAGATCTTCACCGCATTGATGGCGCTCTTCTTCGTCAGCTTCCAGCTCCTCAACTTCCACCACCCCACGCTGCATAACGGACGCGTCCCCAGCACCAGTTGGCTCACCACCTTTATGCATGGAACCAACCATTTTCTGTTGTGGCTGCCGCCCGGCTTCGCGACCAACTCCATCTTCCTGGCGGAGCATCCACTCGCGCGGTTCGCGCAGTTCTCCGCGCTGCTGGCCTGGACGGGACTGTTCCTGGCTGCCTTCGCCATCCGCCTGCACAAGCAGTTCCTCGGTGAATACCTGAGCGAAGGCGTGGCCCGCAGCACCCCCGCGGCTGTCGTCCCCAGTTCGAGAAGCCTCCTGCAATCGCTCGCCCCCACTGTACCGCCGGAAAATTCCGCGCGCGCGCTCTTCTCGCCCACCGTCACTGCATGTTTGCGCAAGGAGTGGGTCTACCTCCGCGGCAATAGCAACCAGCTTATCCAGATGATCACGCCGCTGGTCTTCGTCTTCATCTTCGCCAGGGGAATGCTCGCTCGCCATCCTTCCTACCTGCTCTCCGGATCGCTCGGCTACGCTCTGATCGGACTGCTCGGCACGCTCTACAACGTCTTCGGCGCGGACGCCGCGGGGGTACAACTCTATCTGCTCGCGCCGGTCCGCCTGCGCGACGTCATCCTCGCCAAGAACATCGCGAGCCTTGCGCTGCTGCTGGTCGAAACCGTGCTCGCGTGGACCATCGTCATGGTGCTCGCTACCGTACCAATTGCACTCTCGTCTCAGTTCTCCGCTGCCTTCTGGATCATCTTCATCGTTTTCGTCAACCTAACCCTCGGCACGCTGCGTTCCATCCAGGCACCGCGCAAATTCGTCCCCGGCCAGACGAGCCAGATGCGGGCTCCCGGGGCGAGCAAGACCAACGGTCTGTTGGTGTTTGCCATCCTCCTGGGAAGCATTCTCCTCCAGGTCCCGGCTACGCTTCTCAGCGACTACCTGGGCAAACCATGGCTGGGTGTCTGGGTCTTCGCTCCCCTCGCTGCCGCCGCAGTCGGGGCATACGCGCTGCTGCTCGAAAACGCTGACCGGCTCATTCTCACCCATCGCGATCTGTTCGCTGAAGAACTGTGCAGCAGCTGAGTGTGAACCAGGATGAGGGCTGCAATCCCATTTCGAGGCAGTGTTCAAACTCAATCCCCGCGCCCGGCTCCATATAGACTTCCGGCAGATGTTCGACAAGGAGGAAAAGAACTTCGATGCGCTGATCGTTGCCACACCGGACCACTGGCACTCTCACCTGGTACTGGCGGGCCTGGCAATGAACAAGCACATCTATTGCGCCAAGCCAATTACGCGCACGGTCGCAGAGGCGAGAAGGATCAAGGCGGCGTGTCTTGCCTCCGAGGTCACCTCCAAGGCGAGCATCCAGGATTCAAGCGAGGTTGTACCACAATATCTATCATTACGGATATTGGCGGCCTTGGTGGAATTTCGGCACGGGCAACCTGGGTGACGTGGCCTGTCATTCCCTGCATATCTTCCACGACGAACTCGACATGGGGGCACCCGATTGGGTGGCTGCCGATGCCTCTCAATCATTTTCGCTGCACTAACTTGAACTGGTGGATCTCCTGCTATTCCGGCAACGCCAGTTGACCCTCAACTCGGAAGTGTCCACTGACTCGGGGCGCTAGAGTATCAGGCTGGCCTCCGCCGACACTGATGGTGTATTCGCCGGGAGCGACGATCGGATTTCCTTCTTCGGTCACCATGCCCAGATCGCGGTCCTTCAACTCGAAGTGGACTGACCGGCTCTCGCCGGCTTCGAGATGAATGCGCTGGAAGCCGCGGAGGGCGACGGCTGGCGCACCTTTCACATCGGGGAAGTTCAGGTACAGTTGCACAACCTCGTCTCCTGCCCTGCTGCCTGTGTTCGTCACGGTTACATCGGCGTCTACAGGACTTCCGGCATCCACGGGTTGCTGCGGCATCTTGAGGTCACTGTATTTGAACGTCGTGTAGCTGAGCCCGTATCCGAACGGGTAGAGCGGCTTTCCTTTGAAGTACCGGTAGGTCCGGCCGGCCATCGTATAGTCCTCGAAGTTGGGCAACTGAGAGAGGTCCTTGTAGAAGGTCAACGGCAGCCGGCCGGCAGGATTGTTCTTGCCGCTGAGCGTCTCGGCGATTGCAGCCCCGCCTTCCTCGCCGGAGTACCACGATTCGAGAACGGCATTTGCGTGATCGTTGATCCAATTGACAGCCAGAGCGCTGCCATTCATCAGGACGACCGCGACAGGCTTGCCGGTGGCGACGACTGCTTCAACCAGAGCTTCCTCGGGTGCGGGAAGGTCGATGCTGGTGCGATCTCCGCCGAGAAATCCGGGTTCGCTTACCGGCATCTCTTCGCCTTCCAGCGAACTGGTGATGCCCACGACGGCAATGACGACATCGGCGTTCTTCGCCGCGGTAATTGCCTCAGGTGAAGGCACATTGCTGACCTTTGTCCAGATCAGTTGCACGTGCGGATGCCCATCGTTGCTGCTGTAATTTACGTTGAGCGCGACCTTCTGGCCGTTTTCCAGGTGGACGCGACCAACCCTTGAGTCGATCCCGTTCGATCTGCCTGCCGTCGCCACCTGTTTGCCGTCGACCGACAGTCGCGCAAATCCCTGGGCGCGCAGGCCGATCAGGTAGTCACCGGAATCCGGAGGCGTCAGGAACCCTGACCACTGCACGCCGAAGGACGTTTTACCGGCAGCCTGCGAGGGCAGATTTGTTTCGGTCAGATTGATGTTCGGCTCGTTTCGCGTGGCAAACGGCGGCGTGGCGGCTGCTCCGGGACCGGGCCGGCCTCCGCGATATTCGCCATATTCCGCCTTTAGGCCGGGCTTTCCATCCGCGTTGGTCAAAACGCTGTCCGGCACTGGATCGCCGTCATTGCGCAGGAACTGGGTTCCCGGAACATACGTGATGGTAGCGTTCGGGAACTCCGCATGAAGGCCATCCATCACCGAGACGATATGCGTCGGCTGTCCGGCGTAGTTTCCGAGCAATGGAATGGTCTGGTCAGCGAGCGGGCCTACGACGGCAATCTTCTTGATCCCAGGCTTGAGGGGAAGTGTTCCGTCGTTCTTGAGAAGCACCATCGACTCATTGGCGAGCTTGCGGGCGTATGCACGGTGCTCTGGGCTGTCCATCTCCTTCTCGTCGATCTTGTTGTACGGAACCATCTCCGGAGGATCGAACAAGCCCAGCTTGATGCGAGCAGTGAAGAGCCGCACCACAGCCGTGTCGACGGCGCTCTCGGGGAGGTACCCCTGCTGAACGGCATCGATAAATGTCTGGAAGTCCTTGTCGTCCCTGGGGGTGTTCGACATGCCGTCGGCGCAGTCGTTATCCATGCCGCGGATCACTGAGATGGCCGCGGATTTCGCCTGCGTAGGCCGGAAGTGGTGCCCGGTAAAGATGTCCTTGACCGCGTCGCAGTCGGAGACGACATATCCCTGGAATCCCCATTTCCCGCGCAGTTGGTCCTGTAGCAAAAATTGATTGGCGCATCCCGGCTCACCGTTGATGGAGTTGTAGGAGCACATGATGGACCCGGCCTTGCCTTCGGTGATGGCGGCGCGGAACGCAGGCTCGTAGGTGTCGAGCTCGTCGTGCTTGGTCACATCCACATCGGCAAAGTGCCGGGTTGGCTCGGGGCCGCTATGCACGGCGAAATGCTTTGGCGTGGCGATCGCGCGGGTATACCTGGGGTCGTCACCCTGTATTCCGGTGACAAAGGCGACTCCCATGCGGCCGGTGAGATAGGGGTCCTCGCCATAGGTCTCCTGGCCACGGCCCCAGCGCGGATCGCGGAAGATATTCAGATTGGGGGACCAGAAATCGAGACCGTCGGCGGCGTTGCCTCCCTGGCGGTCAGCTACGATATGCCTAACCCGCGCCTCCACGCCAATGTCGGCGCCCATAGCGTGAACCCCCGGAGCGTCAAAGGTCGCGGCGAGACCGATCGGCTCAGGAAACTCCGTGGTGCCGTTGCTAACGACGCCATGCAGCGCCTCGCTCCAGAAGTTGTAGGCCGGAACCTTGAGACGCGGAATCGGACGGGCCTGATTGACCAACTGCGAGGCCTTCTCTGCAATCGTCATGCGATGCACCAGGTCGATTGCGCGTTCCTGGGCAGGCAGGTTCGGGTTCATATAAGGCAGATTCTCTGCCTCCTGGGCATTTGCATGTGGCAGGGCAAAGCCAAAAATGAACACCCCCGTCAAGATAGCAATGCCAGTCAACACGCGTGTTGCGCTCTTCTTCATAATTCCTCTCCACTTCGGGCGTCGGCCAACCAGGGATCCTTCGTGCTAAGTATATGTTTTCGAGCGCAGAATCAAGCGTTCATCGACTGCGCCAATCCGATGTCTCCGCACTGGAGTAGTCGATGCCGATATGGCGAGTGAACTGGGGCAGCCTCGTAACCTCCCGAGGGCCAACTGGCTGGGCACTTCAGTATCTCCTGCGCCAGCGGTGAACGACAATTCCATTAACGTCATTGTTCGATAGAAGCCGTGTCGGTGATGGTTGGACTAGAGACTTTACATCCCTAGCCTCGAATGGACTGCCGGGTGAACCTATACCAGAAAGAGACAAATCAGTTTCCTGACGAAATCGAACCGAACACCGAGCCGGGTTCTGATCCTGTCTTGAGGTAGACTGTCACAGGCCGGTGTGACCTTCACACTTGATTTGACTCCGTCGCGCTGGTGAACTCCATGATTCATCCTGTGGGAGTGCATGAAGCGGGAGAGCGGTTTGGATTGGCGTCGGCCAAAGTGCTTGAATAGCTGGCCCATGCGTCGCCGATAGGGGGATCATCCATCGATGGCCGATATCGAAACGAAGTCTCTTTCAGAAAACGCCTACCAGCCACTGAAACCCGGAGAATCCTACCAGCCCATCGTGCCCGCAAAGGCGAAGGTGCCGGAGCTTACGTCGCGCTCGATCCTTTGGGGTGTTGTGTTTTGTGCGATTTTCACGGTTGCTTCGGCATACTCGGGACTGAAGGTTGGCCAGGTGATGGAGGCCGCAATCCCCATCTCCATCCTTACCATCGGCCTGGCACGCATTTACAGGCGCCGGTCGAGCCTGCTTGAAAATGTCATCATCACGGGGATTGGCGGCGCAGCCGGCGGCGTGGTTGCCGGCGCCATTTTCACGCTCCCGGCGCTGTACATTCTTCACCTCGATCCTCATCCGGTGCAGACCATCTTCATCTGCTTGGCGGGCGGCTGTCTCGGTGTTCTCTTCCTGATTCCCCTGCGGCGGTACTTCGTCCGTGAGATGCACGGCCTGCTGCCTTATCCTGAGGCGACGGCCATCACCGAAGTACTCGTTACCGGAGAGAAAGGCGGTTCGCAGGCCAAGCTGCTGCTGCAGGCAACCGCTATCGCGGGCGTTTACGACCTTTTCGTAACCACATTTCAAGTGTGGAAAGAGTACGTTGATTTTCAGTTCGTTCCAGTAATGCATTCTCTTGCCGAACGGGCCCGGATGGTATTCAGGTTCGACGCCATAGGCTTCATCCTGGGTCTTGGCTATGTTATGGGCCTGCGCAGTTCAATGATCCTCTGCGCAGGCGGCGTTCTTTCCAATTTCGTTCTAGTCCCGTTGATATGGTTCATCGGCAACCATATTGACGCCTCCGTATACCCCGCAGTGATTCCCGTTTCGAAGATGAGCGCGGTACAGATCTACAGCAACTATGTGCGCTTTATCGGCGTGGGGGCCATTGCCACGGCCGGCATTATCGGTATCGTCAAATCGCTGCGGACGGTTGCCGGATCGTTTGCCATCGCGTTGCGCACCTTTCGCCATGGCGAGGCCGTGCAAACGGAGCGTACCGACCGCGATCTGCCGATCGTTTTTGTCCTACTCGGCGTGGTGCTGGGTGCGATCGGCGTGGCGGCCTTCTTTGGAGGTTTCCGCGTCTCCTGGACGGTAGTCGCGGTGGGCCTTGGGTTGACACTGCTCTTTTCGTTCTTCTTCACTTCGGTGGCGGCCAACGCCATTGCAACCACGGCCCGCAATCCGGTTTCGGGGATGACGATGCTGACCATCATCATCTCCTCGGCCGTGTTATTGCGCTTCGGCCTCTCTGGAACCACCGGGATGTTCTTCGTGATGGCCATCGCGGGCATGGTGTGCACGGCCCTTTCGATCTCTGGACAAACCATCACCGACCTGAAGACCGGCTATTGGCTCGGTTCCACTCCAGCGGCGCAGGAGAAGGTGAAGTTTCTGGGCGTCCTCGCTGCGGCGGCCGCCGCCGGGCTGACCATCGTCCTGCTGGCCCATACGTTTCAGTTCGGAGAAGCGATGGCAGGAGACCCGCGGCCGGTTCTGGCATCGCCGCAGGCTTCCATCATGAAGGCCCTGGTCGAGGGATTCATGAGCCACCAGCCGGTCGCCTATCTCTTATTCGGTGTGGGAGCGATGGTTACGCTGGTACTTGAGATGCTCGGCCAGCCTTCTCTCATCTTCGCTCTGGGGATGTATCTGCCGCTGGAACTGAACACTCCCGCCTTGGTGGGCGGGTTCTTATCGCATCTTCTGAATAAGCGTTCGGAAAGAGCCGGAGGCGCGCACGGCAAGGGGATTCGTGAGCGCGGTGTAATCATTGCTTCGGGACTGATGGCAGGCGGCGCACTCGGAGGCGTGTTTGGCGCGGCCTTGCGGCTCATCCCAGGGTATCGCGAGAACCTGATCAGGACCCCATTCTATTCGTACGATCCCGTCTCTCAATCCGTTTCCGCGCTGCTTTTTGTTGGCCTCTGTCTGTATCTCTGGTTCGGTTCTTTGAGGAAGGAAAGGGTGATCTGATGGACCAAGTGGGAAGGTTCGTTGCCAACGCCGTACTCGCCATCGACACACTTTGGGGCGGTGACGTTCTGTGCCCCTCGGGCACGGGGCGATTCATTGCCGATTCCTGGTTTTCCGATGAGCCGATGCCATCTGCTTACACGCATCCGGCAGCGGCGCGTTTGCGGCAATCCGGCGGCGTCTCGGGCAAGAGCGTCGATCGGGACGCAGTGGAGCAGTATCTACGCCAAGTAGACCTTCCCCAGGCCATCGCTGGAATCCGTCAGGAGGCAGGCTCGATCGGGGGGCTGCGCCAATCCTACCTTACCGGGATGGCGGTTTCTCTGGAGACCATGTGGGACCTGGCCATGGAGCTTCTCGGCAAGGGTGACCCGGTGCCCTACGCTCGTTCGGTTGAAGCAGCGACGGCCAAGCTGCCTGAGCCCTCAAGGCCGGAGAGAAAGCGTGAGCGCGTTGCCGAATTGCTGGGCCGCGCCGGATACTCCTCGTCGAGTGCGGGCGGGCTACTGGAGGCAGTCGATGCCTGGCGCCGGGAACGTGTGGTCCCGATGGCATCGGTACGCGCACTGGGCGCCGCCGTGATCGCCCATTTTGATAACCTCAGCGCAAAGCACCTGCTGTCGTACCTTCCCCAGGAGTTTATGCGAGTGCCTCGGGCGAACATCGACTTCCTGCCCATCAAGGACGCCTGGTTTTCCGGTTCGATGAACTACTTCGGCCGGGCGCGCAACGCCGACGGCACTCCGCAATACGAAGCGGCCTACGAGATCAATGCTTCGTTGCAGATCTCATATCCGGAGTTTGAGCAACTCGTAAGTCACGAGGTTGTACCGGGACACGTCACTACCTTTGCCTACCTGCAGGACTTGTATGTCCGCGGAAAAGTGGGCTTCGAGGCCACGGTCCTCACCATGAACACGCGTGCCGCCACGCTGTTTGAGGGAATCGCCAACAATGCGATTCTGATCGCACATGGCGTCACCGAAGTCGACCAGTTGGCCGACGACGACTTGCAGATCGGCGTGCTGCTGGCCCTGTTGCAGGATGATGCAAAGAACCAGTCGTCGTATCTGACCTGGGGCGAAGGAAGGCAACAGTCCGAAGTGCGGGCCACGCTGCGGCGCGATTTCCTGGTCACGGAAGAACGCGCCGATAAACTGTCCGGCGCCTGGGGACGTCATCCCCTGATGGGCCGAATGTATCTTCCGTCATATCGTTCTGGCACGGAAAAGGTCGCTGAGCTCCGGCGAATATACTCGCCGGGCAAAGTGCTTCCGGCAATCTACGGATGCAACGGTTTAGTCGACATTCAGACGATCGATCAGATGCTGAAAGGCGAGAAGCCATCTGGCCATATCGCATAAGCTGGACCACGCTCCCTCAATGTAGCGGTTTCGATAGAGTTCGATGGTTTGTTGGTACGAATCCATGAAAGGTCCCTCGGGCGGGGTCAAACGGCTGGTCCCAGGTTCCGGGCGGATTACGGACAAGCCTGAAGCTGCCGTTCGAGCATCCAATCGCCCGGTCACTGCGCTATCAGGGAACAGCAATTCCCTGATAGGGGATTCGGATCGACTTCTTGATACCCTCCTTGCCAAGTCAACGGAGATCACCGATATGTCGCTGTTCCCCTATTGCGTACCATCGGATTTCGCAGATGTTCGACCGTGTGATTATTTCGCATCAGGGATCGTGCTAAGCTGTGTGAACTTTGCCATCTTGTATTTCGGCGAAGTGAAAGTTCGAAACAAAACGGAGAATCAAACATGTCACCCAAATATCGGTTAGCATCTTTTGCGGTTCCGGCTCTGTGCGCCGCGTTCATGACGGCGAATCTGCAAGCGGCAGCGGTTGAAAACAAGCCGCCGGTCAGGGTCAGCATCAAGGACATTCCCCACCTGGAGAAGCGCGACGGGATGACCAAGCTGATTGTGGATGGACGCCCCTTCATCTGCCTTGCGGGCGAACTATCCAATACCGCCTCGTCCGACCGCGAAGCCACCAAGGCCACCATCGCGCGCCTGGCGCAGGCCAATTTCAATACCGTCCTTACGGTCGTTTCCTGGGACCTGGTTGAACCCGAAGAAGGCAAGTTCGACTTCTCGATGATCGACTATCAGATTGAAGCCGCCCGCGCCAACAATGTGCGACTCGTCCTGCTCTGGATGGCCAGTTGGAAGAACGGCTTGTCGCACTTCCCGCCTCTATGGGTCAAGGCCAACCAGGACCGCTTCCCGCGCGTGGTCAACGCCCAGGGCAAGACTCTTGAGATACTCTCCACGCTGAGTGAAAACAGCCGCAACGCCGACGCCACAGCATTCGCCGCCGTCATGCGACACATCCGCGAGGTGGACAAGGCCCACACTGTCATCGCATTTCAGGTCGAAAATGAAGTCGGCACCATGGGCACCACCCGGGACTTCGGCCCCGCCGCCAATGCCGCCTTTGCCGGCCCGGTCCCGAAGGAGCTGACCGACTATCTTCAGAAGAACAAGGACCACCTGCTGCCGGAACTGAAGAAGATTTGGGACGCCGCAGGCGACAGGACGAGCGGCACCTGGGAGCAGGTCTTCGGCAAGAACGTTCAGCGTCCGGCGGATGATCCACCGGTGCCCAACAGCCCCAATCGTTCTAAGCGTCCGGCCGGTGCCGAGCTTTTCAACCACACGGATGAGATCTTCATGGCGTGGAACTACTCCCGCTACATCGGATACGTGGCGGCGCAGGGCAAGAAGGAATATCCGATCCCGATGTATGTCAACACCTGGCTCGTGCAGCCCGCAGACATCGGCGCGGGCGACTATCCCAGCGGCGGGCCCGAGCCGCTGGTTCATGACATCTGGCGGGCGGGCGGGCCGGCAATCGACATCCTGTCGCCGGACATCTACCTGCCGGATTACGCCGGAATCATCCAGACCTACTCGCGCAATGGCAACCCCGCCTGGAATCCCGAAACCGGACTGAACGCCAACAACGCGTGGATAGGCTTTACGCAGCTCAAACTCCTGTGCTTCTCCCCCTTCGGCGTCGACGGTAGCCGGAGCGTGGCCTCGGAAGACCCGTTCGTGCGGTCGTATGAATTCATCAACTCCATCTCGGGCGCGATTGCCGAGGCGCAAGGCAAGCCAGATGCAATCAAACTGATCGAGCTGGAACCGGGGCAGAATCCCGGGAAGGTCGCGGTGGGCCAATATGTCTTTGACTTCACCCCCGTGTCAGGGACTCGCGGCGGCGCAGCTGGTGAAGCTGCCCCGGCTACGCCTCAGGGTGCAGGACGCGGCAGCAGTGTTGTTGCAACTGCCCAGGCTGCGCCTCAGGCAGTAGGACGCGGCGGCAGTGTTGGGCTATCCTTCCTCGACAAACCTTTCGTGCTCATCATCAACACCGCACCAAATGAGTATTACTTCGCGGCCAACGCCCCGTTCCCGTTCGTTGTTTTGCCAAACAACATCCCCAACGCCAGGGTCGCTGCGCCCGCCATAATGGAGCGCGGCGCATTCAAGAACGGCATCTGGGTCATGCAACGCCGCGTCAACGGCGACGATATCATGGGCCGCGGTTACGACGTCTCCGCCGAAGCCAACAACAACCTGCCCGGCTCCCAGATACCACTCGGCGCCCAAGGCAGAGGCGGCCGTGGCACAGGAGCGGGGAATAACACGTCCCAGCCGCCGACCGTGATGCGCGTTACGTTCTATCAATATCGCTAAGTCGAAGAGGAGAACAATTCATATACTGAGATACCTGATACTTCATCGCTACACCGAAGACCTATCAGAAAGGTATGCACCATCAAAAGATATATAGCTTTGCGGTACCACTAAAACGAATAGTCCATTTGCGGGTTCGATGGAATTCCATCAGACTCATTGCTGGTGCGATGAATCGATAAGTGCTGCGTGGTTAAAAGATCGAGGGCCCGAGCCACATGGTGATGGCTTAGGCCCTAATCCATTTCCGGTACCGATCTCAATCCTTCTTACCTCAATGGTATATATTGGGGCCGCCGCCGCCGTTGCCCCAGTAGTAGTTGTAGCTGGAGTTGTCCGGCCAGTTATTGTTGTCGTATTGGGGATTGGAGTTGTAGTTGCCGTTGCCATCGCAGTGCGCATCGTTCCTGTCCCTGGGGTTGTAGACGACCAGGACACCGTTCACGAAGTTGAGTGTGTAGTTGCCGTTCTTCGCGGCAAGGCTGCCTGGAGCGATGGTGATGGCGTAGATGCCCGCCGGGCTGCTGGTAACAGCCGTCGTGGAGCAGCAGGCCGGTGTGCCCGTGGTTGCGCTGGTCTGGCTGTCCCCGTTGACGAAGCCGTTGATGGTGTAGCCGAAGGCCGGATTCGGCTGGTTGATCTGGCGGCTATAGGAGTTGGCGACCACGTTCAACCTGGCCGGGGTTACGGTCAGCGTGCCGTTGACGAAGACCAGGGTGTAATTGCTGGCGTAGTTCCGCTGCAATGACAGGCTGCCTTGAGTGATTGTGATCGGGTAGGACCCAACATTGCTCTTCGCGGTAGCCGTCGTGGTCTCCGTGGGAGAGCCGTTGAGCACCTGGTACTGGCTCTGGTTATAGGCGAAGCCAGTGACGGTGTAGGTCAGGTGGCGATTTACTTGGCCACAGTTATCCGAATCGATCGCGCCGTAGACATCGCTCTGGCTGGTCGCGGTCACCGTCAACACAGCCGGGGTGATGACGAGCGGCGCGGAGACGTAGCTGATGGTGTAGTTGCTGCTGTAGGCCGACTTCAGCTTGAGGCTTCCGGCTGCCATGGTGATGGTGTAGCTGCCCACCGGCCCGCCTTCGGGCGTGTTGCTGGTCTCCGACGGCGTACCCGTAAGGTCGGTTGCAGCAGTCTGGCCAAGCGCGAAGCCGGTGATGGCGTAGGTCATCGGGTGGGTGACGTCGTCTTCGTCGTTGTCGCCGTCACCGCCGCCGTAGGCAAAGGTCAGCCTGTTGGCGGCAACGGTGAGCACAGCGGGCGTGACGGTCAGCGTACCGGGTTTGTAGCTGATGATGTAGTTCGCATCCACCGCGCCTGAGCAACCGGTCGGGTAGCTTCCTACATTGCTCGCGCTAGTCGCCGTGGTCGTGCAGGTCGGCTGCGTGCTCAGGCTGGATGCGCTGTCGCCGGAGATGAACCCGCTGTAGCTGGGCACAATCGCTGGCAACGTGCTGCCGTAGATTGTCGTCGGACTGCCGGAGGTGATGGTGAGAGCAATCGGCGCGACCGTGATGCTCACGGTTGCCGTCGCCGTCGTGTAGTCCGTCCCATCGGTCGGCGTGAACGTCACTGACAACAGATGCGATCCAGCCGTCAACACACTCCCCGCCGCTGGGTTATAGGAGAAGGTGCCAGCCACGGAGGCCGTCGCATTGAGCTGTGTCGCACTCAGATGCGTTCCATAGGAGATCGCGACAGGGGTCGGCCAGGAGATCGTCGGCGTTGCCTGGTTGACCGTTAGCGCAACCGTCGAGGTTGCCGAGGTGTAATCGGTCCCATCCGTTGGGGTGAACGTCACTGACAGTGTGTGCGATCCAGCCGTCAGTACGCCCGAGGCAGGGCTATAGCTGAACGTTCCAGCCACAGAGGCTGTCGCATCCAGTTGCGTACCGCTCAGCCCCGCGCCATAAGTGATCGCAGCCGGAGTCGGCCAGGTGATCGTCGGCGTTGCCTGGTTCACGAACAACGTGACCGAGGCACTGCCGTTGGTGTAGTCAGTGGCATCGGTAGGCGTAAACGTCACGTTCAACGTTTGCGTTCCAGCGCCGAGTACCGTCCCTGCCGCGGGACTATAGCTGAAGCTGCCCGCGATGGTTGAGCTTGCATTGAGTTGGGCCACGCTGAGCGCAGTTCCGTATGTGATTGCCGCAGGCGCGTTCCAGGTGATCGTCGAGCTGGTTGCAGCCTGGGTGATTGTCCCCGGGCCGGTTGCTACGGCCGGGAGGATGTAATTCGATAGCAGCCCGGAGACCGCGCTGAAGTTCGCCGCCGACAGGGTCGCGGTAACTCCTTCCGGTCCTGCGGTCGCCGATGCATAGACGCCCGAGGGCTGCGTCACCGTGATGGCATCGGAGCCCACCAGCGGCGAGAGTTGGTAGTTCGCCGAAGTGAGCGTGGCGCCCGTGGTCCCGTCGTATGTCTTCGTCGGGGTGCCGACGATGGCTGCGGTCAGCGTCAATTGCGCAACCGTGAAGCTCGCGTTCTGCGACCCGCCAATGTAGTTGCCGGCCGCAATCTGCGCAGCCTGCACTGTGACCGGACCCGCGCCGGTGATGCTCAGCGTCGATCCCGATACAGTTGCCGGACCGCTTACCAGCGAGTAGGTAATGGGCGCGCCGGAGTTCGACGTCGCCGACAGCGTAACCACTGCGTCGCCGTAGGTGTGGTTCGCCACGGCAAACGTAATGGTCGGCGCAATCGGCGCCACCGTCAGCGTCGCCAGACCGGAGGCAGTGGCGAAGTCGGTGTCAGCCGCAAGCGTCGCGGTAATCGTGTGCGCCGTCGCCGACAGCGTCCCGGTCGGGTAGCTGGCCGTGCAGGTCAGCGGCGAAGACGGACCCGCGCAGGTTGCCGGTACAGCACTGTTGCCATCTATGGTGAAGCTCACCGCTCCGCTTGGTGCAGTCGCTCCCAGATACGCGACGGTAGCCGACAGCGTCGTCGGGGTCGTCGTGTAGCTGATCGTCGCCGGAGCAACCGTCACGATTGCGGTCTGCTGCGTGCCCGTGCCGCTCAGCGGCTCCGTCTGCACGGCGCCCACGACATTCAGGTTGTTGTCCGCGATCGTCACAGCGTCCGTCAGCGGGCTGCCGGGGACCGTCGGCGCAAAGTTCACACCGATGGTGCATGCGCCGTTGATCGCCAGGGTTGTGCTGGAGCTGCACGTCGAGGAGCCGCTCAGCGAGAAGTTCGCCGATGCCGTCGCCAGGCCGCTCAGAATCAGCGAAGCGTTGCCATCGTTGGTCAGCGTCACCGTCTGCGGGCTGTCGCTGCTGGTGGAGCCTTCGCTGGTGGTAGCGAAGCTCAGCGGCGCGGGCGTGGCCCTGGTCAGCTGCTGGATGGAGTTGGTGCCGCGGTCGGCCACAAGAACATTGCCGCTGGGATCGAGCGCGACAAAGGCCGGTTGCACAAAGGAACCAAGAGTGGTCGGCGTATATGTGCCAGCCGCAAACTCTTCCACTTCCGCGCTGCCGATCGCGGCGACGTAGATGTTTCCGGCGGCATCCAGCGTGATTCCAGCCGGTATACTCAGCCCGGTGGCAATGGGGGTCTGGGTTGCTCCGTCAGGCGTGACCACAACTACTTGCCCGCCATCCCGGTCCGTGATGTAGACATTCCCCGCGGCGTCAACCGCAACGCTCTGCGGATGAGCGAGGCCGGTTCCGTAGGTCGTCGAGGGCGCGAAGCTGCCTGCCAGCAATTTCACGACGTTCTGGTTCCCAGAGACAACTACATACAGGTTTCCCTGAGCATCGAATGCCAGTCCTTCCGGGCTCGGCTCAGTCGCAATCAGAATGGGAGTTCCGCTCCCGCCCAGAAGTTCATTGACCGTCCCGGCGTTGTAGTCCGTATAGAAGACATTGCCCGCGCCGTCGATCGCCACACCATCACCGAGCGAAAGGCCCCCGATGAGCTGGGTTGGTATTCCACTACCGACGGCGACCTTGTACACGCCATTGTTGTTGGTATTGAAGGTCGTGTAGTAAACATTGCCGGAGGCATCCGTAGTAATCCCATTCAGAGCGCCGGAGGTGTTCTGGAAGGCGCTCTGTCCGCCGTTGCTGAACAATGCCAGCGGCCCTGTGCCGCTGCCGATCAGGTAGAGGCTGGCCTGCAGGTTGGAGCTGTTGTCAACGATCGTGATGGCGCCAAACCGCGTGCCCGGCGCTATCGGCGTAAAGGTGTAGTTCACCGTGCAGGTCTGGCCGGCCGAGTAGGACGATCCTACGGCACAGGTGCCCCCACCGGCTGTATTGAAGTCAAGACCAGGCGCTCCCTGGGTGAGAACGTTGATCGATCCCAGCGTGAAGCTGGAGTTGAAGAGCAGGGTTGCCGTCTGTGTTCCGCTGGCCGTTCCTACAGGTTCCGTTGGCGCCATGTAAACGATGGGCAGAACAGTCACCGACTGCGTCACCTCTGCCGCTGCGGTGTAGTTCGTATTGCCCAACTGGTCCGCCGCGATCACCACGGGGCCCGTGCCGGTAATCGTCAACTGGTTGCCGTTGATGGAAGCCGGTCCGGAGAGAACGCTGAACACTACGGGATTACCCGATGCCCCCCCGGTTGCGCTCAGCGTGATCGGAGCTACTCCGTACAGCACCACGGATGGCGCCGTAAATGTAATTGCCTGCGGCGCCTGATTGACCAGTACGCTCTGCGTCACTTCCGACGCTGCCGTGTAATTCGTGTTGCCCAGCTGGTCCGCCGCGATCACCACGGTGCCCGTGCCGGTAATCGTCAGCTGGTTGCCGTTGATCGAAGCCGGTCCGGAGAGAACGCTGAAGACCACGGCATTGCCCGATGCTCCGCCGATTGCGTTCAATGTGATCGGCGCTACTCCAAACAGCACCACGGAGGGTGGCGGCGTAAATGTAATCGCCGGCGTCGCCTGGTTCACCGTCAGCGTCACAGACGAGGTTGCCGTCGTGTAGTCCGTCCCATCGGTCGGCGTAAAAGTCACCGACAACAGATGCGATCCGGCAGTCAACACGCCGCCAGCCGGGCTATAGCTGAACATTCCAGCCACAGTCGAGCTTGCATCCAACTGCGTCCCGCTCAGCGCCGTTCCGTAGGTGATCGCAGACGGTGTGGCCCATGTAATCGCCGGCGTCGCCTGGTTCACCGTCAGCGTCACAGACGAGGTTGCCGAGGTGTAATCGGTCCCATCCGTCGGGGTGAAAGTCACCGACAACAGATGCGAACCAACCGTCAAGACGCCCGAGGCTGGGCTATAGCTGAACGTTCCAGCCACAGTCGAGCTAGCATTCAACTGCGTCCCGCTCAGCGCCACGCCGTACGTGATCGCAGCCGGTGTCGGCCATGTGATTGCCGGTGTCGCCTGAGTTGCAGTACCTGAGAGTGGGATGTTCTGCGAGGTGCCGGCAATACCCAGCGTGTTATCGACAATGATGGCAGTACCGGTCAGCGAACCAACCGCGGTTGGGGCGAATTGAGCGCCGACAAAGCAGCTTGCGCCTGAGGCAAGAGAACCGGCCGCGCAGGTGTTGCCCGATCCGCCCACATTGAAGTTCGCGGTAGCGCTGTAACTCGTGATGGCCAGCGCCGCATTGCCGTCATTTTCGAATTCGACCGTCTGCAGCGAATTGCTGCTGGCGCCGTATTTTGTATTGGGGAAGGTGAGGCCCGGCGCGGTGGTGCGGGCGTATTCGGCAATAGTGGAGTCGCTGGTAAGGGTAAAGAGATCGCCTTTGCCGTCGATGGCGATGCCGCGCTGGCCCGCGGCAGGCAGTGTGGTGAGGGCGTGTGTGCCAGCCGCGTAGCGCAGTATGTTGCTTCCGTTGATGTTGGTGACGTAAATGTTCCCTGCTGGGTCCACTGCCACGCCGTGCGGTTGGTAGAGCGCGCCGCCGCTAACCAGCGTGGTCAAACTGTTGCTTCCGAAGGGCAGTTCGTAAAGTACAGCGTTACTGAAGTCGGGCGCATAGATGTTGCCAGCCGCATCCGCCGCCATGGCCACAAAGCGATGGCCCAGCCCACCGGGAAGCAGTTGCGTCAAGGCATGGCTGACCGCATCCACCTTGTAGATCGCGCCTCCCTGCGACGTATAGCAACTGAAGTACAGGTTGCCTGCGCCATCCACCACAAGGTTGTCGTCGCTGCCGCAGGTGCCGGTGACCACGGTGATCGCGGGCAGCTTGCCCCCGACCAGCTCGTAGATGGCTTGCGCCCCCGTGGCGCCCACATACAGGTTGCCTGCGCCATCCACGGCGGTACCGCCCGAACCGGTGCCGGCGATGGTCGTCAGCGTGGTGACGTTGTTGGTGCCCGCCGCAATCTCGTCCACCTTGGCATTGCCGGTCTCAAGCACGTACAGGTTGCCGTAGCCGTCCGCGCTCAGCCCGCGCGCGCCGCTCAGGCCCGTGACGCTCAGGGTCTGCGAGGTGGTGGTAAACAGGCCGAGCGGAGCAATGCCGGTGCCGCCGAGATACGATGTGCCCAGCACCGCGCCGCCACTGGTCTCTAGCACCACTGCGCCTTCACGCGCGCCGGGGTACAAAGGCGTAAAGCTGTACAGCACGGTGCAGGCCTGGCCTGCGGTGTAAGCCGTACCCGTGGCGCAGGTGCCGCCGCTGACGAAGTTGAAGTCGAGGTTCGGCGCGCCCTTGGTGACCACATTGATCGCACCCAGCGTACCGGCGGTGGTGAAGTTCACGGTCGCGGTCTGGGTTGCAGAGGCGCTGCCTACGGGTTCGTCTGGCGCCGCATAGGAACTGGCCGCCGCGTTCACCACGACACTGACCGACACCGTCTCTGCTGCTGCGTAGTCAAAGGTCTCCGCTGAGTTCGCCGCAATCGTCACCGTCCCCGTATTGGTATAGGTGATCGTCGACCCGTTGATGGTTGCCGCGCCGGATGTGATGCTGTAGGTGACAGGGTCGCCATTGCTGGCGGTCGCGCCCAGGGTTGCCGTGCTATCGACCGTCACCGGCGTCGTTGGCTGCGGGAACGTGATCGTCTTGATCAGCAGCGGCAAAGAGGTGCCGCTCAAGCCAACGGACTGCGTGCTATTCGCGACATTCAGCGTATTGTCCGTCGTAATGGCCGATCCGCCGATGGTGCCAACCACCTGGGGCGTAAAGCTGATCAAGTCCGTGCAGGACGCGCCCGCACCCAGCGTCCCGGCGCTCGATAGCGTCGAAAGCAGCGGGCAGGTCGAACTGTTACTGATCGAGAAGCCTGAGGAGACGCTCGGATTCGTGCCTACGCCCGGCACTTCAAAGGTCAGCGCGGCGTTGCCGATGTTGGCGATCGTCTCCGTCTTCGGGCTGTCCGCGCTCGGGCTGTAGACGTACGTGTTGGCGAATGCGAAGGGCGCCGCCGCCGTCACCGTCACCTTGCGGATACGTTCGTTGCCGGAGTCGGTGAGGTAAATGTCGCCAGTATTGTCCAGCGTAAGAGCATGGTCGCCGTTCAACTCCGCGCTGGTGGCCGCGCCATCGTCTCCGCTGAATCCTCCAGTGCCGTTGCCCGCCACTGTGGTGATGACGCCCGTCGCTGCGATCACTTCGCGCACACGATTGTTGCCTGCGTCCGCAATGTAGAGATCGCCAGCGGCATCCACGGCAACTCCCAGCGGGATGTTCAGCTCTGCGCTGGTGGCCGCGATATTGTCGCCGTTATAGCCGCCGCTGCCGTTGCCCGCAACCGTGGTGATAATCCCTGTATTCGACACCTTGCGGATGCGTTCATTGCCGTAGTCCGCGATGTACAGATTGTCCGTCGCATCCACTGCGATGCCGCGCGGATTGCTTATCTCCGCGCTGGTGGCCGCGCCGTTGTCGCCGCTATAGCCCCCCGTGCCCGTGCCCGCAACCGTGGTGATAATGCCCGTTGCCGCGGACACCTCGCGGATGCGATGGTTCGCGGTGTCCGAGATGAACACATTGCCCAATCCATCCACCGCGATTTCATAGGGGTTGCCCACCTGCGCGGTGGTGGCCGCGATGTTGTCGCCGTTATAGCCCGACGCGCCCGTGCCCGCGATCGTGCTGATCAGGCCTGTCGCCGCCGTCACCTTGCGGATGCGGTTGTTGCCGCCGTCTGCAATATAGATGTTGCCCGCCCCGTCGATGGCAACCGACTCGGGCGCTATCGTAGCGCTGGTGGCCGCGATGTTGTCGCCGTTATAGCCCGCTGCGCCTGTGCCAGCCACCGTACTGATGAGGCCCGTCGCCGCCGTCACTTTGCGCACTTCGTAGTTGTATAAATCCCCAAAGTACAGATTGCCCGCGCCATCCATCGCAGGGCCATTGTCGTCCGCGTGGATCTCCGCGCTGGTGGCCGCGATGCCGTTGCCGTTAAAGCCCGCCACGCCTGTGCCAGCCACGGTGGTGATGACGCCTGGGCTATAGGTCACCTGCGGCCCGCTACCGTTCCCCTGCATCAGAGAGGTTGCGATCACAGCGCCGCTGCTATTGGTCAGCTCCACCGCGCCGTAGCGCTCACCCGCGTACTGCGGCGTGAACGTGACATTGACCACGCAGGCTGTATTCGCGGCAAGGCTCCCCACGCAGGTGCTGCCCGTACCCAGCTTGAAGTCGAGTCCGGTGACGCCTTTGGTCAGCACCACGGGCGTTCCCAAAGTTCCAGCCGTAAGCACTTCAAACGCAATCGACTGCTGCGTGGAGGTCGTGCCGACTGTCACCGTGCCGAAGTCCTGCAGGGCATTGGTCACCTTCTTGAGGCCGAGGTCCAGATCGGAGACAAAGATGTTTCCGGAGTTGTCCGGCGCAATGCCGCGCAGCGCGTCAAAACCGGTTGCCACCACGGATTGGGTATACCCACCGCTGCCGTTCGGCGTCTCCTGCAGCAGTTCCGTACCGTTTCCGATGTATACGATGCCATTCTTGACTGCGACTCCGGCGGGCGATGAAAGTCCGGTAAACACAGTTCCGGCCGTATAGGTTGTTGTAGTCGCAATCGAGCCCGAGGGGATAAACACACGGACCTGGTTTGCGCTCTCATCGGTCTGGTAGATATATCCGTTGTTATCTACCGCCATGCCTCTTGCCAGGCTGAAGTTGCTCGCGATCACATGCTGCGTATAGGCGCCGCCGGAATAGATGTATTTGTATAGAGAGTTGCCGTAGTTGTTGGTGTAGATGTTCCCGTACGCATCCACTGCCACGCCGGACGTTCCCGAACCGCCGGATATGCCCGTGATGATGGTCGTCGCCGTATAGGTCCCACCGCTGCCGGGTACGATCTTGATAATGGTCCCGCCACCCTGGTTCGCCGCATAGATGTTGCCGGAGGAGTCGATCGCAAGGGCGAAGATGTTGTCGCCGGTCAAACTCACCCCGAGGGCCCCGATATTCACCGTTGTGTACGAGCCGTTGCTGTAGGTGGACTTCCAGATACCGGTGCCGGAGTCGGTCCCACTATAGACATTTCCGGAAGCATCGATTGCTGCGCCTTCAGCCAGATCGGTGTAAATCGATGTCACGCTTGCGCCCGGCTGCGCCGTCTGCGCCTGCGAACTCTGCGCGCCGCTCAGCATTAGCATCCCCAACGCCGCGCCAGCCATCGCCAGCCGCACACACTTCTTCCCCATGTCGCCAAATCCCGCTCTCAAAGAGGTCTGCGCGCATTCGCTTTCGCGCACAGTTTCGCTGCCCAGGCTCTCCGCCGCAGGGCATTCCTGCCTCGGCGAAATGTTCCGGGCCTCAGTTCGGCTGGCGAATCCGGTAAAGCGTGTTTTGCAGAGTTGAGCGAAAAACGAGCGGGCGTGGTCAGCGGGGGAGCAGTCAAACATAATCTGCATTCTCCATTGCTAGGGTTGAGTTGCGTCCGCCTTCGATCTCTTGGATCGAAGATGGCAGTGCAGCGTTCCTATACTCCGCAATGGCCCGCTGGGAGGGCAGGGTTCCGCTCAAAATTGGAATTTTTTAATCTGAAGCCCCCTTTTGATGCACACAGATTCCATACGATCTATTTTTTTTTGCGGCTTCATGAAAGACATCCATGAGCGGTGCTGCCAGTGCCCTGGATGAGATTCCCTGTGGCAGCCGTAGGAGGACCGTCTGCCGGGCGCTCTATTCCTCTACGGTCGCCAACTCAGGGCGGACGACGCGCAATTTGGAACCCGTACCGCTACCCATCCTTCGCTTGTGGTGCCAGGCAGCCCACCACCCGACTCATCAACTCCGCGATATCCGCATCCGGCGGTCGTTGGCTGGAATCCGAATCGTGTACTACGCTCCACGCTCTTCCAGCGCTTCGTAGGGGTCTGTCCATATGAGAATGATTGCTATTTGTTTCGGAGCAACTTGAAAACAGTTCATATGGGAAATGTATGCCACCGAACCGAACCAACGACTTCTTATAAAAACGGACCTTCGAAAGTCCGATCAGAGAAACGGCCCTTTCTCGGGCGGCATTCCGGCAGCAGCGGAGATTCTCTGGTGGAACAACCTCGCAGAAATTGCCCGGCTGTGCGCTGTTTCTTCGATATAATCTGAAGAAAATAAATAGCTTAAGACTACGTGGCGGAGAGAGGGGGATTCGAACCCCCGGTAGAACTTTTGGTCCTACAACGGTTTAGCAAACCGCCGCCTTCAGCCACTCGGCCATCTCTCCAACCCTCCCCGCAACTCCTCGCAAACAAGTGCCGGGATCTCCCGATTATAAACAGTTTCCCCACTCCCGCGTCATGAAGCAAGCCTCCCGTCCAGTTTTCTTTCCATCGCAATCTCACCTGCGCCATTGACCGGCCTGCGCTTTTCCTCCCGCTTCAGGTAAATTCTCCTCAACAGCAAATCTTCCCCGGAGGCCGGCGCGTGCGCAAACCAAACAGCAAGATGCGTCTGCTCCCGCTCGTCGCAGCCACCTACTTCATGGTAGCCGGTGGCCCCTACGGCCTGGAAGACATCCTCGGAGACGTCGGCTACGGCCGCGCCCTCCTCCTCCTGCTCCTCATCCCGCTGGTCTGGAGCCTGCCCACCGCGCTCATGGTCGGCGAGCTCGCCGCCGCCCTGCCGCAGGAGGGCGGCTACTACTGCTGGGTACGCCGCGCCCTCGGCCCCTTCTGGGGATTTCAGGAGGCATGGCTCTCGCTCACAGCCAGCGTCTTCGACATGGCCATCTACCCCGTCATCTTCGTCCTCTATCTCTCCCGCGTCGCGCCCAACCTCACCTCTGGGTCCCGCGCCACGCTCTGGGAGCTGGCCGTCGTCCTCGCCTGCGCCGCCTGGAACCTGCGCGGGGCCAAGTCCGTCGGCGAGGGATCCATCGGCTTCTTCACCGTTCTGCTCGCCCCCTTCGTCGTCCTGGTCGCAGCCGGCCTCTGGAAGGGGCTCTTCGCTCACGCCACCGGCATCCTTTCTTTAACAGACCACCTCCGCAACTCGCTCACCTTGCTCCGCGCGCCCGTCGCCGCGCCCTCCCTCGCCGGTGCCGTCTCCATTGCTTTATGGAACTACATGGGATGGGACAACGCCTCCACCGTCGCCCAGGAGGTGGAATCTCCTCAGCGAAACTACCCGCGCGCCATGCTGATCTCGGCTGCGCTGGTTGCCGCAACATATATTGTCCCGCTTGCGGCCGTCGGCATCAGCGGCGTTCCCGCCAGCCAGTTCACCACCGGCGCGTGGACCGACGCCGCACGGTCCATCCTTGGCCCCGGTCTCCTCGGAACCATCCTCGCTCTCGCCGTCGTCTTCGGAGGAATGCTCAGCGGCGCGGGAATGTTCAACGCCCTCATGCTCAGCTATGCGCGCGTGCCCTACGCCCTCGCCCAGGACGGACTGCTCCCGCGCTTCCTCACCCGCACATCCTCTGCCCGTCCCAACCGCGCCCCGGTTCCATGGGCCTCGGTCCTGCTCTGCGCAGCCGCATGGGCCCTGGCGCTTGGCCTCTCCTTCGAGCGCCTTATCTCCATCGATCTCGTCCTCTACGGTGCCTCCCTGCTGCTGGAGTTCGTCGCACTCGTCGTCCTCCGCCTGCGTGAGCCCGCCCTCGCCCGCCCCTTCCGCATCCCCGGCGGGTTAGCCGCCGCGGTGCTGGCCGGTGTCGGCCCCGCCCTGCTCATCGCCTTTGCTCTCGTTGCGGCCCACTCCCAACGCGTCGGCCCGCTCCCAGCCCTCGCTTTTGCCGCTCTGGTCGCGGCCCTCGGTCCGCTCGCCTTCGGCTTGGCCCGCCGCGCCTCGTCCCCCAAATTTCCGCCCCCAAACCGTCCAGCAAGATAACTCTGGCGCGTTATGCTGTCATGGTGGTACAGTTCCTCTCTCTAAGCAAATCGGTCGCAGGCAGCCGGGTACGGCGTGGATCCTGTCAGGCGTAAAAAAATACTTTCGTGAACGCGAATTTTTAGATATGCTTCTTCTGGTTCCGCATTACAAAGGATTCCCCCAATGAAACTTTGCTTGAAGATTTTCGCCATAGCCACCATCGCCGCCTTCACCTATTCTCTGATCGGTTGCGCGGCCCCCGCCAGTTTCACCTATTCGAACGTAGGCATCGTTTTGACGCAATCGTGCTCCGACTGCGGCACCATTAGTACAAATGGCACTACCGCCGCGTGGGATCCGAATCAGCCCGGCGTGATTCTGCTGCCAAATGGCGGTCAGGGTGAAGTCATCGACCTCACCGCGACTGTCACCAATGCTCCTTCAAACCTCACCTGGCAGGTCTATCCGACGAATAACCTTGGCATCCCCAATCCGCCCGCCTCGGGTTCCAGTACGCCGGTCGGCGAGTCGAGCATCTCTGGCAACACTGGCTATTTAGTCGTAACCAGCGGCAACACCGCCATTTACTCATGCGGCCAAATTCCAATTTATTCCGGCGCGGAGCTGGTGCAAGCGCAGAACATGCAGTACACCATCTCCTATACCACTGAGTCTCTGCCAGGCACCGGAGTTCCGACGCTCATAACCAATACCAAGCAGATGACGGGTATTCCAATGGGCTACACGTTGGTCGGTGTATCCGTGCCCAACAATCCCGACAATCCCTCCTCGGTGACCTCTGCCTACCAGTTGTTTGAGAATTACAACGAAAATAGCCCTACGCCCACTCTCTACCTGACACCCCATACCCCCACCACCCCCTCGGGACTCACCACCAGCGTCTTGACCGTTCCCCATGGCACCAGCTATCAGTTCTTCGGCGGTGTGGCCGGAGCACCTCCCTGCATAGCCCCCGGCGGTGGCACCACCTGCATCAATGGCTTACCCGCCGGTTCCACCGACGACACAGCCATCTGGGAGGTTGGGGCAACTACAGCCACAGCCGTCCAAGGCGGTTCCACCGTGTACGGAACTATCAGCTCCACTGGTCTCTACACCGCTCCGGCCTCGGTCCCCGCGACCCAGCCCGTCGTCGTCATGGCCTCCCACCAGACCCCCAACTCAACCATGTACGCCTACATCACCGTCAATTAGAGAACCTCTTCCGTAGGCTCCAATATCCTCAACCAGAACAAAGGGCCGCCTGCACAGGCGGCCCTTCTGCTTGCGTCCCTCTCCACTTCCCCATCCGTCTCCTCGCATCTGGGGCCGAATCCATCTCGGCGTCGCAGTTCGTCTTCTGTACAACATCAGGAGTGATGCTCAAGCCCCGCCGTAAGTTTATAATCAGACCCATGAAAGCCCATGTCTATGTCACGTTGAAGCGCACCGTCCTCGATGCCCAGGGCCAGACCGTCGCCGGAGCGCTCCGCCGCATGGGTTTGAACGGTGTCGCCGATGTCCGCCAGGGAAAGTACTTCCTCCTCACCCTCGAGGACTCCCTCGCATCCGACCCCGCCGCGGCCCAACTCGAGGTCGAACGCATCGCCCGCGAGGTCCTCACCAACCCCGTCATCGAAGAGTTCTCCCTCCGCCTCGAGCCCTGATCCTCAACCCTGCCAAAAGTTGTATCCCCATGTCACCGATAGGGAATATCGGAGTGCCTCCTTCGGGAGCAAAGTACTCCTATGCAGCAAGCGGTCGGCGCAACAAGCCGCCGCATCATTCGCGGAGTTGTGGCCCACTGCCCGCTCCGCGCACAGGAGATTAACGCCGGCCCCCCGGAGGATGCTACGCTCGAAGTGTTGGGAGACCAAACCCTTTGAGTCAATTTCAGAACGATTCTCTGAACCGTACATCCGCCGCCCCAGGGTCCGATTGCGTCGAAGCTGCGCCGTTGGCCGGAACCACTCGACTCGATGGTCAAAATCGAGCGGTGGCCCCACACGCTGACCCCATTGCAACCAATCGGGCAGCGAACCCGGCGGCCCAGACCGCGGCCCCCCCCGCGGTTCTCCAACCTGAAACGGCTGCCGCCTCCGGTGGCAGCCGTTTCCTTCGCGCCTGCCTCCGGCTTCCCACCGACCGCACCCCCGTCTGGTTCCTCCGCCAGGCTGGCCGCTACATGCAGGAGTACCGCGCCGTCCGCAAGCACCACTCCCTGCTCGAAATCTGCCGCACCCCAGACCTCGCCGCCGAAGTCACCATCACCGCCGCCGAGCGCCTCGGCGTCGACGCCGCCATCATCTTCGCCGACCTCCTGCTTCCCTTCACTCCCATGGGCCTCGACTTCGAGTTTGTCGCCGACGAGGGCCCACGCATCCTCGCCCCCATCCGCACCGCCGACCAGGCCCGCGCCCTCCGCACCGACCGGACTGAAGAGTTGTTGTACGTCGCCCGCGCCATCGAGAAGGTCGCCGCCCACTTCAGTTCGCCGCGTGCCGACGGAGACCAGCTCGGCATCATCGGCTTCTGCGGCGCGCCCTTCACCCTCGCCAGCTACATGATCGAGGGCGGCAGCTCCCGCAACTACATCGAAACCAAGCGCCTCATGTACGCCTCACAACCCACCACCAAGGCTGTAGACCCGGAGGGAGCAGGGGGCTTCAGCCCCCTGAATATACCCAGACCGGAATCGGGCTTTAGCCCCGGACTCAACCCCGAATCCGCAGCCTTGAGCGCGGAGAGTCAAGCCTGGCCCATCCTCATGTCGAAGCTCGTCACCGTCCTCGCCGACTACGCCGCCCAGCAGGTCGCCGCCGGCGCCGATGTCATCCAGGTCTTCGACTCCTGGGCCGGCGCGCTCTCCCCCACCGACTACCGCGCCTACGTCCTCGCTCCCACCACCGACCTCATCACCCGCATCCGCGCCCTCGGCGTCCCCGTCATCTACTTCGGCGTGGACACCGCATCGCTCCTCCCCGCCATGCGAGAGGCCGGCGCCGACGTCCTCGGCCTCGACTGGCGCACCCCGCTCGACCAGGCCTGGCGCGCCCTCGGCCACTCCGTCGCCGTGCAGGGCAACCTCGACCCCATCGCTCTCTTCGCCCCGCCCGAGGTTCTCCACGCCCGCGTCGCCGAGGTCCTCGCCGCCGCCGCCGGCCGTCCCGGACACATCTTCAACCTCGGCCACGGCATCGTCCCCTCGACCCCCGTCGAAGCCGTCCTCGCCGTCGTGAACCAGATCAAATCCACCCGCCAGATCAAAGCCACCACCTGACCACCTTTCTCTTTAGGTGCTGCTCAATGCGCATGAACCAGGCCCAACCCAACTCGACCGCCGTCCTCCTGCTCGCCCATGGCACCCCCAACACGCTCGGCGAGATGGCAGAGTACCTCGCCAAAGTCACCGGCGGCCGCGCCCTCCCGCCCTCGGTTGTCGCCGAACTCCAGCACCGTTACGCCCAAATTGGTCTTCGCGACATCCCCACCCTCGATCCCCCACCCCTCACCCGCTGGACCTTCGCCCAGGCCCGCCTGCTCGAATCCGCCCTCGCCGCCGCAGGCCATCCTCTCCCGGTCTACGCAGCCATGCGCAACTGGCACCCATTCATCGCGGATGTAGTCCGCCAGATGCGCGCCGACGGCATCACCCGCATCCTCGCCCTCTGCCTCGCTCCGCAAAACTCCAGCACCAGCACCGGCCTCTACCGCCGCGCCCTCACCGCCGCGCTCGATGCCGAAGACACGCAGAGTCCCTCCGCCGCGAAACCCTCCCTTACATTCATCGAGTCCTGGTCCGAAGAACCCTCCCTCATAGAGGCCTTCGCCCAGCGCCTCATCGACACATATCCCCACGCCTGCGCCGAAGCGGGTGCCCCACATCTCGCTTCTGAGATGTGGGATGTCGAATCACAGAATCGCGGTGAAGCCGCCCTCCCCATCCTCTTCACCGCCCACTCCGTCCCCTGCCGCACCATCCAGTCCAGCGAGCCCAGTCCCACCCCCGACCCGTACCCCGTCGAAGCCAAGCGCACCGCCGAGCTCGTCTTCGCCTCCGCCGCCCACCGCCTCCCCAACCTGAAAAAATGGTTCTTCGCCTTCCAGAGCCAGGGCGTCTCCGGTGGCCCCTGGATCGGCCCCACCGTGGAAGACACCCTCGCCGCCATCGCCGCCGAAGGACACTCCGCAGTCGTCCTCCAGCCCATCGGCTTTCTCTCGGATCACGTCGAGATCCTCTATGACATCGACATCGCCTTCGCCCAGCGCGCCCGCACCCTCGGCCTCCGCCTCTACCGCACCGCCAGCCTCAACGACTCCCCGCTGTTGACCGAAGCTCTCCTCCACGTCGTGCAAACCCACCTGCACGATGCCTCGCAACCAACAACTGACAACCTGTAACCTGCAACTTCCTACCGCACCACCAGCAGAACCACTCCATGCTTTGGAATCGTCACCTTGTACGCGTCGGTGATCTTCCCCAAATCTCTCCCCGCCCACACATCGCGCGCCGTCACCGCTCCTGCGAATCCCATCTCCTTCAGGTGCAGATTGTCCTTCCGCATCTCGCTCGGCGATTCGCCAAAGTTGAAGATCGCCACAGCCTTCGCACCATTCTTCAGCGGCTTCGCCCAGATCTCCAACGGTCCGTCCGCAAACACCCGGTCGCCCTGTCGCCCCAGCGCATCCTGATCGATCGCGATCGCCTCCTTGTTCATCAGGATCGCCGCAATCTCCGGCTTCATCACCGTCAGGTTGTTGCCCGCGATCAACGGCGCAGCCAGCATCGCCCACAGCGTCATGTGGGTCTGGTTCTCGTCCAGTGTCAGCCGCCCGTTGCCCACCTCCAGCATGTCGGGATCGTTCCAGTGCCCCGGCCCCGCGAACTTGGCCAGCCCTGCCTGACTGCGTCCGATCAGGCTCATCCGGTCGAAGTTCGCCGAGATGTCGCCCGTCGTCCGCCACAGGTTCGCACCCACCTCCGGCCCCCACTCCCACACCGAATCCATCCCGTACTGGCACAGGCTGTACACCATCGGCCTTCCCGTCTCCTGAATCGCCTGATGCATCTTCTCGTACGCCTCATGCATTAGTTTGTTCTGCCCCGCCGGATCGTTCGGGGCCTGCGTCTTCATCACGCCCCCGTAGCTGCACAGGTCGTACTTCAGGTAGTCGATCCCCCACTCCGCATACGTCGCCGCATCCTGAGCCTCGTGCCCCAGGCTCCCCTCATACCCCGCACACGTCTTCGCCCCCGGCGAAGAATATATCCCCAGCTTCAGCCCCTTCGAGTGGACGTAATCCGCCAGCGCCTTCATGTCCGGAAACTTCTCGTTGCTCTGAATCTTTCCGTCGGTGTCGCGCTTGCCCTCCCACGTGTCGTCAATGTTCACATACACGTATCCCGCGTCGCGCATCCCGCTGGACACCAGCAGGTCCGCCGTATCGCGGATGTCCTTGTCCGTCACCTTCCCCGCAAAAAAGTTCCAGCTATTCCATCCCATCGGCGGAGTCGCCGCCACCATAGGCCGAATCGCCGCGTTCCGAGGAGTCGCCGCCGCAGTTGGCCGGGCCGCCACCGTCCGAGGCTGTGTCGAAGCCGCCCCGCTCGCCGCACCCGTCTGAGTTCCCTGCGCTCCCGCCCCAACCGCCAACCCCGCCACAAATAAAACCAGACCGCCAACCCTCATCGTCCCTGACCCAACCCGCATCCTAAAGCCTCCCAAACTCCCCACAAATCTTAGAGTCTGCGCCAGTAACATGCAATCCATTCCATTAAACAAACCGCGCTCCCACTCTCCGGGTTAGGAGAACAGGAGCGCAAAAGACCTTGATGCTCAACCGGCAATCGCCGTTTTACTGCTTCTCGATCTGAATTGAAATCGTCACTGCGGCGTCCACCGGTTGATTGTTCACCGTCGCCGGCTTGAAGCGAGACTCGCTCACCGCCGCCAGCGCCTTCTTGTCCACCGCCTTGCCCGCCGACTGCGTCACCGTCGGATTGCGTATATAGCCGTACGCATCCACCGTTCCGCTCACCGCTACCTGCGTCAGCTCTGGCACCGCAGCCAGTTCCTGCCCCGTCAGTTTGATCTCAACTGGCCGGGTCATCTTCGGTGCCGACTCTTCGGTCACTTCGCTCCCCTTGAAGCCGGACTCCAGTGTCCCAGCCTGACGCAGTGCCTGATGCACAAAGTCCTCCGTCACCCGGGTCTGCACAAACTCCCGGATCGCCGGACGACTGATCGCATTCATCGAAGAAATCGCAGTCGCCGGTTCTGCCGCAACGGCTGACCTGACTACCGCCGGCAATCCGGCAGGCTTGGTAAGCTCGGCCTGAATCACCGCCGAGGCTGGAGCCGGCTTGGTTCCTGCCGGCGCGCTGGCCTGTCCATGGGCCAGGACAGGAAGCAATACGAGTGAAGAAAAAATCGCTAGTCTCATGGAAAGTCTCCTTATAAAACAAGTTTTGCTCAAAACAACTATAAGTCTAAAACTGAATGATTGTCAATAAAATTCTGTGAATAGAAATATCCCCAGTAATACCAACTGGTTGTAAACAAAAAACGCGCAGATCAATCCCTGCGAATAGCCACCGATTCAGTCCTATATGCCAATGTCCACACTTGCCACACCCACAGCCCCGCCGCACCCCGCAGGCACACCCCTGCCGGAACCGCTCAACCAACCTGCTGATTCCCAGACCGGCCCCGCACCCTCAGGACTTCATGAAATTCCCCACAAACCGCAGCGTCTCCGGCCCTACCCCGGCAAACCGCCGCTTCAGCACCGCTTCCAGTTCCTTCACCGTTCCCACCGGAGTCTGGCAACTATGCCCGCTGCACACCACCGCAAAACTGCCTTGCACCCTGAGCAGATGCGGCAATGTCTGCTCCAGCGCCGGGGGCAGCATCGCCGCCGATTGCGCCGCAAGCTGTTCTCGCTTCAGGCGCACCACGCTCTTGTTTGACGAATAGCGCGCCTCTGCCGCCGCCTCCAACTCGCGCGCCGCCGCGTCGTCCCCAATCACGCACACCTGCAACTGCGGCGTCACCATCCGCTCCAGAGCCAGGGCATACGTTGCCGCGTACAGGCCGAAGTGCTCCACCACCCCGGCGAACGCCTCCAGAGTTTCCTGCGCCTTGGCCCCATACTCCGCACTCCCGTTCAGCGCCTGCAATCGCATCAGCAGCATCGCCGCCTCGGGGTTTCCCGCCCGCGTCGGCGAGTCCTGCAATGGCTTGCGCCGCGCTCCCAACACGCCCAGGCTGCGTTTCCCTTCCCCAGATTTCTCGGTATCGAAGAAGCCGCCTCCCTTCGCATCGTAGAACCGCTCCAGCGCGCTTTCCATCAGCTCCACCGCAGCCTCGTAGTAGCGCATTTCGCTGGTCGACTCCCACGCGTCCAGTGCCGCGTGGCCCAGAAACACATAGTCGTCCAGCCCGCCTGCCACCCGCTCGGCCTTCACTCCCGGCTCACCATACACCACCACATGCGCCAGCCCGATCGCCCGCCCGCCCCACGCCGCGCCCAGAACCCGGTCCAGCGACTTCAACGCAAACGCCTGCGCCTTCGGCTCATCCAGCACGCGCCCCGCCTCCAGGTACGCAGAGATGCACATCGCATTCCACGCGACATACATCGTCTTGTCCACATACGGCGCAGGACGCTTCCGCCGTGCCGCAAGCATCTTCCGCTTGGCCGACTCCAGCCGCGATAGCGCCTCCACCACCCTCACTCCGGCCTTGCGCGCAACCACATCCAGCCCACGCTTCACATGCAGCACGTTCTTCGCCACATTGTGCTGCATGTCGCCGATCTCTCCGATGTTGTAGTACCCCACCACAACCGCCTGTTCTTCGGCCGTCAGCGCCTCTGCCGCCTCATCCAGCGTCCAGGTGTAGTAGTCGCCGTCGTCGTCCAGCGAAAAATCCGCGTCCTGCGATGCATGGAACCCGCCCTGCTTGCGGTCGCATAACCACTCATCCATCCAGCGCATCACGTCGCGCGCCACTCGCGCATACTCCACATTGCCGAAAGCCTGGTATGCATGAACGTAGTTCCTCAGCAGTTCGCTGTTGTCGTATGCCATCTTCTCGAAGTGCGGAACCACCCAGTGCTCATCCACCGAATAGCGATGAAACCCGCCCCCAAGATGGTCGTGAATCCCGCCCTTCTCCATCTTCTCCAGAGTCACCAGCACCGCCTGCTTGGCCGCCTCCGCCATCTTCGCTGTCCCCAGCCCGCTCAGCTTCGACGTGCCCGTCGCACTCGCAGCCCGAAAGTCCGTCCGCGAAGCCACCTCAATCAGAAGGTCCAGAACGCTCGAATGGGGAAACTTCGGCTGTCCGCCAAATCCGCCATGCTTCAGGTCCGCGCTCTTCAGCGCCGACATCGCCATCTTCTCCACCAGCTCGCGCCCAATCTCCTTGATCGCGCCGCCCGCGCGTCCACTGAAGGCCTCATTGTGCTCGATTGCGTTCATCACGCTCGCCGCCGTCTCGTCCACCTCCGTTCGCCGTTCGGCGAAGGCGTCCGCCATGGTCAGCAGAACGCGCTGAAAGCTTGGCCGGTTGTACCCGTCCTCCGGCGGAAAGTACGTCCCTCCGTAGTACGGCCTGCCCTCTGGAGTCAGAAACGCCGTCAGCGGCCAGCCCCCCTGTCCGCTGATCGCAGACACTGCGGCCTGGTACCGCGTGTCCACATCCGGACGCTCGTCCCGGTCCACCTTCACAGCGACAAAGTTCTCATTGATGATCCGCGCCGTCTCCGCGTCCTCATACGACTCGCGGTCCATCACATGGCACCAGTGGCACCACACCGCCCCAATGTCCAGCAGAATCGGCTTGTCCTCCCGCGCCGCTCGCTCGAACGCAGCCTCGCCCCACTCCATCCACTCCACCGGCTGGTGCATCGCCGAGCGCAGGTACGCCGAGGCCGCGCCCGCCAGCGCGTTCCTTCGCTCCCCGCCCGCATCGCTGGCAATCTCCATGGGCTCCACGCTCACCGCCGCCACGCCACTGCTCTGCATCTCACTCATAACTTACGCGGTCCCCGGGCCCATAGCACACACTGCTTCCGACTTAAAAAATTCTAGTCGCCGCCACGCAACCGCCTATCCCACACAAGTTCCATCCCCACACCTACTTGGGGCATCTCGCTTCCTTCCGTCTTGCTTCCACCTGCACAGAAGCCGCAGCCCTACTGCGCCGGGGCAGGCCCCACCGCAATCGGCTTCGCTGCCGCCGGAGCTGCCGGTGCGGTCAGCCCCGGAATCACCGGCGCCGCCGTCATCACGCCGGTCGCCGCCTCCGTTATGCTGATCCCGTACCGGTCCAGCGTCTTCGACAGCAGTTGCAGCAGCCCCGCCCTGTCCTTGGCGTACGCAGCTGTCGCCGAGATCAGCGCATTCTCCGCGGTCGCCATATTCCTCTGCTGTTGCAGCACAAGCGCCGAGGTCGATGCCCCCAGCTTCAGCTTCTTCTGCTCCGCCTCCAGCGATTGCGCCGCGTAGTCGCGTCCCGCCTGCGCCGCCGTCACCTGTGCCCGGTCGTTGGTCAGCGCGTACTGTCCGTTGATCACCTGGATCCGCACCTGCGTATAAAGCTGTTGCAGCCGCATCTGCGCCTGCCGGTACTCCATCTGCGACCGCGCCTGGTCGGCCTGCGCCACCCGGTTGCGCAGCGGGATCGTGATATTCACTCCCACGCCCTTGTCCGGAGCCGTGCTGTTGAACAGATTGCCCACCGCCGTCCCGTAGCCAACCGTCGGATACGAGCACGTCGTTGCGCCAAAGCCCGCCAGGGCCGCGCAGTCCAGATACGGACTCGGCGATCCGCTCAGCGTATTCGCACCGTAGAACGCGTACGCGTCCACCGTCGGCAGCAGCCCGTTCTTCTCCGCCTTCATCGTCAACTCGTTGTTCTTCATGCTCAGCACCGCCTGCTCGATCTGCGGATTGTTGACGTACGCCTGTTGCACCAGATCGTCCACCGGCATGTCCTCTTCCGGCAGCCGGTCCAGACCCACGCGGTCGGTCGGAATCACTGGCGCAACCATCAGCACCGGATCGGTCAGGTCCCGCGCGATCGCCTGCTTCATAATCAGTTGTTGATACGTCAGGTTCGACTGTGATGCCACCAGTGCCTGCTTGTCCGTCGCCACCGCCGAGTCCGAGTTCACCACATCCAGCGGTGCCAGCGTCCCAATCTCCAACTGCCTCCGGTTGTCCGAGGTCAACTGCGTCGATTGCGACAGCGCGCGTTCCTTCGCCTGCTCGTCCTCATATGCGCTTACCAGTCCCCAGTAGATGTTCTCCACCTGGTTCACCGTGTACAGCAACTGCTGCCGGAACGCCGAGTCCGTAATTCGCCGGTCGTTCTTCGCCTGTACGATAAACCGCCCGTTGATCCCCGTCCCAAATCCTTGCAACAGGTGCTGCGTCGCCGTCGCGCGGAACCCTGTGTTCACTAGGGGGCTATATGTATTGAATGGGTTAGTGTTCGTGCCCCGCGAGTTGTTGAACGTCACGCCCAACTGCGTCCCCGTCAGGAATCCCTCCGTGTAACCGAAGTTGAACGTCGAGGTCGTCGACTTGACCGGCGCGCTGCCCGTGAATGCGCTCGACGACAGGTTCGTCGTCGCCTCATACTCCAGATTGCTGGTCAGCGTCGGGTCCAGCGTCTCCGGCTGCGGCCCGCCGCCGCTGGTGCTTAACACCAGGCCATTGGCGCCCGCGCCGCTGCCGCCCACGCCGCCAGACGTTCCACCCGGCCCGCCGCCGCCCGTCACCGTACTCCCCGAGCCGCCCTGCGTTCCCGAAACCAGCCCGGTCGATACCCCGCGCAGCCCCGCGCCAGCCTTCGCCCGCAGTACGTCCGTGTCCGCAATGTCCAGATTGATCCGCGCAATCGCAATGTCGAAGTTGTTCTCCAGAGCCAGCACAACCGCGTCCGACAAACTCAGATAGATCTTCCCGTCGCGCACCAGCGAGTCCAGCCGCCCAGTATTGCCCAGCCGAGGCAGTTCAACGCCCGTCCGCGTATACGGCGCAATCGGATTGGGAAACATCGGCTTCAGCCGCGTGTAGTCCTTCCCCGTGTCCCGCAGATACAGCGGCTCGGTCAGCTTCACCGCCGGCGCCTGGTTGCTCGCCGCGGGCGCTGCCGGCAGTATGCCCACCGCTGCCGTCGCCGTCGTACTGCCCTGCCCCGCCGCAGTCGCCGTCTGCGCTCCCGCCATCTGCACATTTCCGCTCATCACCAGCAGCGCAATCGCCGCCGTCGCCTGCAAATCCCTCAGTCTCACGGTCATCGTCTCCAAACTCGTCTTCACGGCAACGGCCAAAGCCGCACTCTCTACTACGCTCACGAACGCAGCCAGGTTCCCATTCGGAACCCATCGCCAACCGCCGCCCGCCGAACGCCCAGTATACCAACCCCTCGTACCTCGAACCTCGAACCTTGAACCTCGCCTTTCGTGATACCGTGCAATTTGTCCCCATGACGCACTGGAAGCTCACCCTCGCCTACGATGGCACCCCTTACCGGGGATGGCAGATCCAGCCCAATCTCCCCACCGTTCAGGGCCTGCTCTCCGACGCCATCCACCGCACCACCGGCGAGCGCGTCCTCCCCCAGGGCTCAGGCCGCACCGACGCCGGAGTCCACGCTCTCGCCCAGGTCGCCAGCTTCTCTCTCGCCGCGCCCATCCCCGCCGCTAACCTGCACCGCGCCCTCAACCGCTGCCTTCCCCCCAGCATCCGCGTCCTCGCAGTCGAAGCTGTCCCCCCCGCCTTCCACGCCCGCCACTCTGCCCTCGGCAAAACCTACGAGTACCGCATCTTCCCCCTCTGCGCTTCACCGCTCGAACCTCGAACCTCGAACCTTGAACCTGGTCCCGACTCCATCTGCCCTCCAACCCTCGCCCCCACCGTCTGGCCCTGTCCCTGGCCGCTCGATCTCTCCGCCCTCAACCGGGCCGCCGCGCACGTCCTCGGCGCGCACGACTTCACCAGCTTCGCCGCCGCCGATCCCGACCTCACCCACCGCTCCGCCTTCGACTCATCCGGGGAAATCGTCATCCCGACCGGAGGTTTATGCGAATCAACACAGAATTCCGTCATCCCAGCCGAAGGCGGCGCACTTGCCGCCGCAGTGGAGGGACCCCCGCATCTCGCATTTGCTCCTGTACTTCGGAGGGAGCGTGGGGCTTCAGCCCCACGAATCATACCCCTTGGCAGGAAGGGCTTTAGCCCTGGGCCTTCCCCCCAACCAACAACCAGCAACCAGCAACCAACAACCGCCGTCCGCACCATCTCCCACTCCCAATGGCGCATCTCCGGCGGCCTCCTCATCTACCGTGTCACCGCCGACGGCTTCCTCCACCACATGGTGCGCAATCTGGTTGGCACCTTCGTCCTCGCCGGAGCCCATCGCATCTCGCCAGATTCCATCCCCGCCCTGCTCACAGCCCGCAATCGAGCCGCCGCCGGCCCCACCGCCCCCGCCTCTGGCCTCTTCCTCGTCTCCGTCGACTATCCCGCGCTCTAATCCGCCTTCACCGCACCGTCAAGCTGTACGTCGCCGAGTGCGACAGAAACCCATCCGTCGCCGTCACCGTCACCGTATAGTTCCCCGGAACGGTCCACGCCGCATTTTCCGCCGGCAGCTTGCCCGTGCAGCTCGTCAGCCCGAGGCCCATCGCCCCCAGCAGCACCATCAGCAGCGCGCGGGTGCCCCACATCTCGAACTTGAGATGTGGGAGGAAAGCGCGCCCGCTTCTGCGCCCGCGCCACAGCAGCCAGCCGCTCGCCGCCGCAATCAGCCACAGCAGGCCCCGTCCGCCGCTTCCGCTGTAGCCGATCACCGTGTACTGCGATGTGGTGTAGATACTGGCCACCGTCGTCACCACCGAGGCCGGAACCAACGCCACCGAACTCAGCGTGCAATTCGTTGCCGCCGCCCCCGCCACCGTGCAACTCACAAACAGCGGCGCGTTGAACCCTGCAATCGGCGTTATGGTCGCGGTCGTCGTCGTCCCGTCGCCTGCCACCACGCTTCCCGTTACGGGGTTCAGGCTGATCGTGAAGTCCACTCCGGTTCCGCTCAGCGTCGCCGTCACTCCGCTGTAGATCAGGCTGCCCGGCCCCGGCGAGTTCGCCGGGCTCACCGCGAACGTCCCATTCTGCGCCCCCGTCGCCGCCGGTTGGAACGTCACGCCAATCTGGCAACTCGCCAGCGCCCCCAGCGAACTGCCGCACGCCGCCTGGTTGACCACATACTCGCCTGCGGGTGTGGTCGCAAACACCGGCACAGCCAGCGGCCCGCTGGCGTTGCTGGTCAGCGTCAGCACCTGCGGCGCGGAGGCAAAGCCCACGTCCTGGTTGCCGAAGCTCAGCGACCCCGGTGTCAGCGTGAACCCCGGCACCCCCGTCCCGGTCAGCGTCGCGCTCTGAGAGAACCCGGACGAGACCGCCCAAAGCGTCCCGGTTCGTGCACCCAGCGCCGTCGGCGTAAACACCACCGTGATCGGGCAACTCATCTGGGGAAGCACCGATACCAAGGAGCAGTTGTCCGACAGTATGTTGAAATCCGCACCCGTAAGGCCCACCATCGACACAGTCGCCGGAAAGGTGGAGTTGTTGGTCCAGGTAAAAGTCTGTGGCGGACTGGAGAATCCGATAGCCTGGGTGCCAAAGTCCTGCGGCGCGGGCAGAAGCGAGGGCTGCCCGCCCTCGTCCGTCAGCTCGAACAGCATGTACTCCAGCAGCTTCTCCTGCGCAGTCATCGGCGCAGACGTGTTGCACTCGTTGGGAAAGATCTTACCAGTAGAACTGCTGCCATTCTCCACATGGTACTCGTTGTACAGCACGCGCCCGCACTGGTTCGGAGTCGGATTGGAGGTAGATGGAATCGGTGTGTCAAAGACGAACTGCATCACCGGATTCGCAACGCCGCCCATGCTCTGGTTCAATGTCAACCACGACTGCGTCGGCGCAATCACGCCAGTCTGATCGATCCGCAGCGTGTCGAGATCCATCTGACCTGGACTCGTCGAAGCATTGATGACCGGAAGTTGAAGCCACTGCGAGAGCGTTTGTCCAGCCGTGAAGTTGCTGGTATTGACTGTCGCAGTGCCTGAGACCAGTTGAGTAGAGTTTGGGTTCCAGTTGACCACGCCACTAAAAGGAGGGTTGTTGAACATCCAAGCGTAGCTGTAGTGGCTGGAGTAGACACGTCCGCCTGCATTCGCGAATGCGATAAAGTTGGCGAGCTCCTGTGTCCCCAAAGCGCCAGCTACCACGTTGTTATCTGGAGTTCCCTGGCAGGGCAACATCAGCACGTCGTACTGACTGAGTGGGGAGTCATTCAAGGTATCGCCACCCATCAGCGACGCCTGCGTGGGAGTCGATGGACTAATCGCTGAACCCGCTCCGTATGATGTAATTGTTCCAAGGTTGTTTGTGGTGTAGCCGCTGCCCGTATAGAAGTTGATCCGCCCAGATAGGCTTGGATCAGTGAACTCCGATGGGCTGATCCCCATCTTCAACAGCACGCACTCCACCTGGTCGACCGAGCCCGTCGCAATCGCGATCTTGGGAATGTCGCCCTGGTTCTGGTTCTGGGGCATACGCAGATTAATCGCGGTATTGACGCAGGCGGTCGTATTCACCACCGACTGCACTCGCCACCTGCCGGAGACGGCAACAATAGGAATACTGCTCCCAACGGGAGCGTTAAAGATATTGAAAGTGCCATCCACATTTGTAATTGCGCCCACCAGCGGCGATCCCGAAGGCGGCGCCCCAACCATCGGACAACTCACCCCAGCCGAAAACGCATCCACCGTATCGTTCGGAACGTACACCGTAACATTGGGCAGCGGGTCCGTCCCATTCGGCGCGTACACCACCCCGCTCACCGACGTAGTCGCATTCCCGGTACACGCCTTCTGTTGCAGACACAGCCCCGTGCAGGGTGTCTGCGCGCGGGCCGCGCCACCCAGCCCGAGCACAAGCGCGACGATCAGCAGAACGGAGAAACTTCGCATGGTGTGCCTGCTCGACGAACCGCGAAAACCTGCTACCATTCGCAGGAGTTTACACTGAATCCTTTATAGTCGCATTTGCGCGGCGAGTTGCAATCTGTAGACGTTCCTTGCGGACGATCCATTACTCCAGTGCACCGCCGCGCAATCGAGTTGAATCTGACCATTGGATTGTCCTCAATCGGCAATCGGTTCAGCAACCGGAACAAAGGAAGGAGCAGAATGAACGGCCCGCGCGCAATCCGTATCTGCCGACTCCGCGCCTTCGCCCTCCTCGTCGCCTGCTTCCTCTCCGCTGCGGCCCGCGCCCAGTCCATGCCCACCGCCAGCCGCCCAGGAGACATCCAGTTCGGCGGCGGTTTCGCCCTCGGCAACTCCACCTACAACTTCAACAAACTCAGCCTCACCGGCGGCTCCGCCTACGCCACATTTGACAAGCGGTACCACTGGGGCTTCGAGGCCGGCTTCCACCAGGTCAAACCCTCCTCAGACCCCACCATCTACGAACGCACCTACGAACTCGGCCCCCGCTTCTACCTCACCCGCGGACGCCTCGCTCCCTACGGCAAAGTCCTCATCGGCCGCGGCGTCTACAACTTCTCCGGCAACATCGCCAACATCGCCTACAACCTCTACACCGTCGGCGGCGGCGCGGACTTCGCCCTCACCCCAACCATCAACCTCCGCGCCGACTACGAATTCCAGAACTGGCTCAGCTTCCCCATCGCACCCCTCCACCCCAGCCTCTTCACCATCGGCGCCGCCTTCCACTTCCGCAAATAACGGCAGCCGCCGCTGCTATCGTCGGCTAACGCTCGACAATCTCCATCCCTGCGCCAGCCACATTCCCGTCCATTCTCACGCCCTTCGCCCCGCCCACAGGAACCGACACCAGCACTCCGCTCCCCACCCCTGCAAACGTCCGGCTGTCGCGCACAATCACCCCCTCCGACCGCTCGATGCGCACCACAGGCTCGCCCTTCGCCAGCCTGCGCGAAGCCACATGGTCCAGCTCCGCCTCCGGGCACTCCTCTATCAAAAACGCCGGCCCCTGCTCCACATTCATCTGCACGTTGTGCAACTCCATGCCCGGCGCATGGACCAGATGCGCGCCCAGCGTCCCCGTCCCGATCACGTCCGAGATGCGCAACCCGTCGATCGGACTCTCCGGCAGCCCGTCCACATCAATCAGCCTCTTCGCACCGTCGATCGTCACGCCGTCGATCGCAATATTTTGAAAGCTCGGAGTGGTCGCGGACTTCGCCATCGCGACTCGCGACTCCTTGGTCTCGCCCTCCATCATGTAGAAGTTCGTCACATCGATCGCCGTGCCCACATTGCGCATCGTCCAGTTGGAGAACCGCAGGTCGCTGACCACTCCGCCGCGCCCCCTCCGGCTCTTGATGCGAATCCCAGCCTCCGTATCCACCGCCGTGATGTTGCTGGCCACGATATTGCGCACGCCACCCGAGGTCTCCGACCCAATCGTCACCGCGCCATGCGCATGATGCACCGTACATCCCGTGATCGTCACGTCCTCGGTCGGCCGGTTCACCCGCAGCCCATCAGCGTCCTTGCCGCTCTTGATCACGATGCCGTCGTCACCGGTATCAATATAGTCGTCCGTCAGATGCACAAACCGGCTCGAGTCCACCACAATCCCATCCGTCTGCACGCCGGGATACGTCTCAATCGTCACATCCCGCACCACCGCGTTCTCCGTGTACAGCAGATGCACCGTCCACATCGGCGATCCCTCGAAGTGCAGCCCCTCCACCAGCACGTCCTTCGAGTTCATGAAGCGCAGAAACGATGGCCGCAACTCCTCCGCCGCCGCCGTGTACTCCGCCTCCGCAATCGGCTTATGCGCCTCCAGGTCCAGCAGCAGCTTCTCCCAGTTGTCCCCGTTTGCGCTTCCCAGATCGGTCGCCGTGGCCTGTTTGCGCCCATGCAGCTTGATCCAGTCGGCCTGGCTCGTCACCAGCGTCCCCGCGCCCACCACCTGCACATCCACCAGATCGTGCCCACCGATCAGCGGCACCGGCGTCAGCGTCTCGATCCCCTGCTGCCGCCCCCTGGTCAACGGAAGTCTCTGCGCCGGAAACACAACCACTGCCCCCGCATCGAACTCCAGCCGCAGATGGCTCACCAGCTCAATCGGCCCCGATTGATAGTGCCCCGCCGGCACATACACCGTCCCGCCGCCCGCCGCCTTCGCCGCCGCAATCGCCCGCGCAAACGCCTCCGTCGCCGGAGCGCTCCCATCCCGCTTCGCCCCATACGCCGTCACGTCGAAGACCCGCCGCCCCGCCGCGACCGTCTGCTGTCCTGCACTCATCCACACCGAGCCCGCAAGCAATCCGCAGACCAGTAGAACCGCTCTCCAGTTCATCCGGATCGACATTCCTACTCCTCGTCCAGATACGCCTTTGAGTTCAGCAGCGGCCGCTCCATGCTGCGCACCCACTCGGTCGTCTCATCCGCCTTCTTCCCCGCCAGTTCTGCCG
>Ga0302267_10000423_pt1 | contig 56334 bp, 51 predicted proteins | sample III_Bog_E1_3_FD_194555 | JGI IMG/M metagenome (GOLD analysis project Ga0302267, IMG submission 194555) | Peat permafrost microbial communities from Stordalen Mire near Abisko, Sweden - III_Bog_E1_3 | ecosystem: Environmental > Terrestrial > Soil > Wetlands > Peat | place: Sweden: Abisko...
TTTGTTGGTCCCGTCCTTCGCGTTCTTTCTCGGGCCCCGAGTGAGGGTTTGCTCTTTGTCCGCCAGCGCTGCCAGGAAGTCGGCCTCCCGGTAGTTGAACTTGACTGGAATAGCCACCGCCCTGGCCCCCAGAGGGTTGGGCAACCGCAGGTGCAATGCACCATCACGGTACTGGCATGACTGGTTGCCGCTGGTTTCATCGGCCGAGCCAAGAACGAAGAAGGATGAAGCCCGATTGTCCCGCCAGGCTTCCAACCAAGCCCCACGGCTCTCATATCCGTTCTCGGCCAGGTTGAACTGCTTCCTGAAAAGGGCCTTCGAACCAAAGCAGAGACTCGGGATCGCATTATCGATATCCGCTTCCATCGCGGCCAGCCGAGCCCGTTGCCTAGCCAGCTTCCGCTTGGCCTGGTGGATCGCGAAGGGACTCTTGAACTTCTTCAGCTTCGTGGTGAGCTTTTCGACTCGGAGGCGCTGGTTGGTGAGGTTCAGCTTTTTAAGCTCAATGACGGCTTCCACCTTCCCCCGCAGCTGGGCTGCGATTGAGTTGAACTGCCGAGCCGTGATGCCATGCCCTGCAATAAACTCACGCTTTACCTCAGGGAGTTTCCGCGGATGAACGTAGAGCTCCACAAAGAGCCGCCGTTCCAGTTGGGAAAACAACCGAGCGCAGTCTTCCAACAAGGGGAAGCTGGCAGTGTCACGAAGCTTGGCGGTGATCGTGATCAAGCGTCGTCTTTCTGGAGGCAAGCCATGGCCCTTGCCGCCCTGTTCTTGGCGGAACGCCGCCCGTAGAGGCGGGCGCACATGCTGGTCAGCACCGCAATCATATCCTGCACAAGATCATCCTTGAGCTCGCTCTCATCAACGACAAGCAGGCGCCGGTTTTGTGCCATCAGGGTTGCCTCCACATACTCGGCCCCAAATCGCATCAGCCTGTCCCGGTGCTCCACCACAACCGTCAGCACCTTCGGGTCGCGCAATAACCGCATCAGGCCGCGCCGGTGTCCGTTAAGACCGCTCCCTACTTCAGATACCGTTCCCGACCACGTTCAGCTTCCGGCTCATCGCGTAGGCCGCCAATCGGCCAAGTTGGGCCTCCAAATCCTTCTTCTGGTCGTGCGAGGACACCCGCGCGTAGAGTGCCGCTCCGTCCGGCCCGGTCGGGGCATCTTCGACAATGATCGTGCCGGTTGCCAACTGGTGCGAAGGTAGCGGCAGCTTTCCACCCTTGAACATCTGCCAGGCCGTCTGGTAGCCAATTCCCTCTCGCTTCGCCCAAACCGATGGCTTCATACCCAAATTGTCGGCTCCAATCGCTTAAAAACAAGTAATGTCAGGATGAAATGAGATAAAACGAGCAACAGTTGTTAACCCTACTCATGAAGAAGCTCATCGTCCCTGGTCTTGTCGCCATCGCACTCTTCTCGCTATCCGCCTGCGCGTCGAATGACACCACGCATAGCACAACGACAACGTCGCAGCAGACGACCGTCCCCGGTCCGACAACTACGACGACAACGGACACCCAGACCAAGTAGGCCTAGCTCTCCCGCGGCATGTACCTTTAGGGGTCCACTGTCTCGGTTTCTCGTGAAATCCAAGTCTGAAAACCCATCGAACTGACGGGCACCTCCGCATTGTCCCTGGAGGATGCCGTCAGAAACACCGTGGTGGACCGCGCTGCCGAAAGCGCGGCTTCAAACCTGTCGGAGACGTGCCTGAGGCAAGCGTCGGATCCGGTGATTAGGCTCCTTTGCAATCATTTCGCGCAGTCGCTCACGATCTTTCGCAATGTGGCCAGCGACACGTCTTCAATTTTCCGGAACCGGATGCAGCTCTTGCCGACGTCCAAACCACGCAATTCGTTACGGTAGCGCTTCACGATCTCTGGGTCAGCGTAGAATGAGTAATAATTCTTCTGGGAATTGAACGCGATGAATCGCGACGCTAACTCGTATGTCGGCATCCCGTACTTCATGCTCCCCGAGACCTTAGGGGCCGCCGAGCGCACCATCTTATCGAGCGTCTCGACGACGGACCGGTCCTTGGGGGAGAGCCCCAAAATGTACTCCGGAATGGTGGAGACCTTCGACTGCATGGAAGAGATTACTCAGCCAAAACAACAAACCATACCGCCCCTGTCCACAAACTTTGAACTCAACCCCAGAAATGGCGGAGAGAAGGGAAATGGATCGGCGGCATAGGAGTTTCTTGGGATTCTCCCTCTCGGAGGGCGCACCCCAAGCATGCCTTTTGTTGGCGAAATGACAAACCCCAAAAATGGCAGAGGGAGGGGGATTCGAATGCCGCAGCGTTGACAGGGTCCACTTTCGGTCCGAAAAACGGTCCATGGATTATTTCACGGTTTCCACAGCAAAGCCGAAATTGGGGCGCCTTCTCGACAACGTTCTTAGAAGTGGGATTCCGGTGGTAATTCGCCGGGGAGGACGCTTCCTGCAAATCAGCGAGTACGTCGTCCCGCATCCAAACCCTACGGGAACACCCGAAACCTTTTCAACTGCGGAAGCTCCGGCTCAATATGGTCGAGCAAATCGGCTTCATTTCAGGATCAATCTTTTTGAGTCGGACGAAGGCTGGGCTGTGAGCTGCCCGGACCTACCTGGGTGCCATTCACAAGGGAAAAGCCGCAAGGAAGCCCTGACGAACATCAAGGAAGCAATTCGTCTCTGGCTAGATGTCGAGGCAGAGGACACTGGGTTGAGGCGCGTTGAGCAGGCTGATGTGCTCGTCTAGCCCATGCCCCGAATTCCGGGAGTCGGCCAGAACGACGCCGTGAGAGTCTTTGAGAAACTTGGTTACCGCGTTGCTCGGCAGAGCGGCCACGTAATCATGAGCAACGGAAAGGTCCGCCTATCGATTCCCAGGCATTCGCCGATAAATGCCATTACTATGGGCGCAATCGCAAAAGATGCCGGTCTCACCCCGGAGCAATTCCGCGAGTTGCTCTAATGGGCAGCCCTCCCGGGAGCACACCCCGAAAGAATGTTGGATGCAAAGCGACAACGTAGTAAGACCCATAGGATTGCCATATGAAATGGCGGAGAGAGGGGGATTCGAACCCCCGGTACGGTTTTACCCGTACAACGGTTTAGCAAATCGCTTTGTTGCATTTCTGGGTGTGGTTACTGAGTCACCAATATCTTGTTTCTCCGCTCTGAAAAACAAATTTTTGCTCCAAGAAAACAAAATTCAGGCGAGCGGTTTAAGGATACATACGCTTCGCGCAATTCCCTCGTGGAAAGCGAAAATAGGCGACGCGTAGGCGACGATTTTAGGATTTGTTTGCCCGCAGTCGAATGGGTTTCGGGCCGCTGGTAACCCCTAATAATCGACAGGGTCTATGCTATCAGTGCCAGTATGGAGACTCGCTTCTGCGGCGAACCCGGCAATGTCATTGCCGGTATGCATGGCATGCGTGCATATTACTGCTTGACACTATGAATGCTCCCCATGCATAGTCTTTCCATTAACTCATGATCCAATCGTTCGCCGACAAGCCGACTGAAGCAATCTGGCTTGGCCGTCGTCCGCCTGAACTCCCGCCCTCTATCCATAAAGTTGCACTTAGGAAACTCACCCAACTAGAAGCTGTCTCAAAACTCGACGAACTACGAATTCCTCCTGGAAACCGCCTTGAATCGCTGAAACGCGACCGTTTAGGCCAACACAGTATTCGCATAAACGATCAATACCGAGTCTGCTTTCGTTGGGATGGGAACAACGCTCACGACGTAGAAATCACCGATTACCACTAGCCCGATGAAAAACCATATTAACGTGCATCCCGGCGAACTCCTCCGTGAGGAGTTCCTGATTCCCATGGGAATTACTGCTTACCGGCTCGCCAAGGATGCGAAGCTTCCGCACCAACGCGTAGGCGAGATTCTCAATGAGCGCAGGGGCGTAACGGCGGAAACGGATCTGCATCTTTGTGCCTATTTTGGCTTAACCCCGGGTTATTGGCTACGGGTGCAGCTCGCATACGATCTTCGAGAGGCCATCAACAAGGTGGGCACCAAGATCAAAGCGTCCGTTCATCCTCTCAAGGCAGCTTGAAATGGCGGAGAGAGGGGGATTCGAACCCCCGGTACGGTTTTACCCGTACAACGGTTTAGCAAATCACTTTGTTGCATTTCTGGGTGTGGTTGCAGAGTCACCAATATGCTGTTTTTCCGCTCCGAAAAACAAATTCCTCATCCGAAAAAACAAGATTCAAGCGATCTGCTCAAGAATGCATACATTTAGCGCAATTCCTTCCTAAAAGACGAAAATAGGCGACGCGTAGGCGACGATTTTAGGATTTGTTTGCTCGATCGTCGCTTGCATCAACCGGGCAAAGGTTCGCTAAACCGGCATCACCAGTGTTTGACACCTGCTACTACTAAATACATCTTTTTCCCATGAAGGATACATACAGCATTAAGGACCTCCAAAGGGAGACGGCATCGGCGATCGACGCAGCAGAAAGCGGAGCGCTTGTGACAGTAACCCGACACGACCGTCCCGTTGCTCATGTTATATCCGCAGCGCGCCTGGGCGGAATTCTAGAAACGATGGAGTTGCTCGCAGATGCCGACTTTAACCGTCAGTTGAAACTTCTCAGGTCCGGCAAGCTGAAGTTCCACCCTGCCGCATCCCTTGCCGACTAAAGTAACAGTCTCGGACCAGGTGCGGGAGTACCAGAGGGCTCTTGCACCCGAGCCCCGGCGCCGGGTGAAAGCTGCCATCCTCGGTTTAGTAGACGGGAGCGGTGACATCAAAGCCTTGCATGGCGATCTTGAAGGCCTGTCGCGTTTACGCGTAGGTGAACATCGAATAGTCTTTCGCCATCATGGGTGCCGCATCGAAGTTTTTTTCGCGGCGCCGCGTAGCGTCGTCTACGAGTTTCTCGCCGCCCATCTTCACGACTTGCTAAATTAGAATGGCGGAGAGAGGGGGATTCGAACCCCCGGTACGGTTTTACCCGTACAACGGTTTAGCAAACCGTCCCTTTCGGCCACTCAGGCACCTCTCCGTTAATTACTTACGTGATTGATGGTATCCTTAGAATGGCTTAATTGACATTCTATTGACACTTACAGCCCCTTCCGCGAACATAGACGCATGAGGACGTCTAAACCCACGGTAGCGGCCTACAAACACTCAGCAACCACACCTTTCGTCATTGAGGGCCTAAGGGTCAACGGCAAACGCACGCGCAAATTCTTCGCAACCCGCAAAGCCGCAGAATCGTGGTTAAGGCGCACTTTGATACGGATGAAGCGCGAGGGGGAGGCCGCAATCACGATGCCCGAGCAGCTGCGTCTAGATGCCCTGTCCTGCTCTGAAAAACTTCTATCCTATGGGAAGACCATTGTGGACGCTACAGAGCACTACCTCGCCTACCTTGCGGCTTCTGCAAGGAGTTGCACTATTACCGCGTTGGTAGCCGAGTTTAACGCCGCCAAGAAAAAGGACGGCGCTTCCGAGCGATATCTTGGCGACCTTCGCAACCGCCTCGACACGTTCGCGGAGCAATTCGGCGATTTAAAGGTGGCAGAGATCATCCCGAGCCAAATAGACGATTGGCTCCGGGGTCTAGACGTTGCAGGTCAGACCCGAAACAACTTCCGCACGGTTCTGAGCGCGTTCTTTGAGTTCGGAAAGGTGCGCGGCTATGCTACCCATAATCCTGTTACCGGGACTGCAAAAGCCAAGGTCGTGCGCGGTACCCCCGAGATCTTCACACCCGAACAAATGCGGACAGTCCTGGAAAAGGCTCCCGCAGAGTTCCTCCCCTACCTCGCCATTGGCGCATTCGCGGGGCTGCGTTCGGCTGAACTCGAACGTTTGGATTGGTCCGAGATCAACCTCGCCAGAAAGCTAATCCAAGTGAAGGCGGAGAACGCCAAGACCGCACAGCGCCGTTTCGTTACCGTGTGCGATGCCCTAGCCTCATGGCTAGCCCCACACGTTCGCAAATCCGGTCCGGTGGCGACGCCCGAGAGCGTTAGAATTGGACGGGAGAAGACTTGTAAGGCAGCAGAGATCGAATGGCCTGCCAATGTACTAAGGCATTCGTTCGCCTCCTACCACCTCGCGCAGTTCAAGAACGCTGGCCAGACCGCCGCAGAGCTTGGCCACGCTGGGGCCGCGATGCTTTACCAACACTATCGGGAGCTTGTCACCCCGGAGGCTGCGGCTCGATGGTGGCAGATCATGCCTCCCGCCGATTACGGCAATGTAGTTTCCTTCGAGACTGAGGTGGCCCATGGCTAACGCGAAGAACAAGAGAAGTGCAAAACTTCCACCGACCAATTGGAAGGCCTTTGTGCGACCGGATCTTGCCGAATGGGAGGCCAAAGATCCGTACGCAATAGCGTCCACCCAGATAAAGAAGTTATCCGAAGCAGCAAAGTCCGGTCATTATTCTAGCGGTGAGGAAATTCCGCAGATGGAGGCTCTTGAAGATTTACTAAATCTAGCCACTTCTGCGTTTGAAACCGTATCCAGAATCTATCGAGAAACCGGATTTAAAGGCACGAGTTCCCCCGTCTACAAAGGAGAGCTATTGAGAGATCAAGTGGTGGAACTTGCCTCAAATTCTGCGGAACTGATCGAAAAGATGGTCGAGCGAGATTTCCAAGACATGGCGGGCATCGCAGCGCTTAGAAAAGATTTCCCGGTAATGTATTCAGGTTTCCGGCGGGTGTGGAACCAACGCCTAGCAATGCTGAATAGACTCAAATTGGGTTCCGATAGTCCCTTCAAGTCCTCCGATTTGGGGAAACAGGGTCCGGGAATGGTACTAGACGATCTGCGCAACCTAATTGAAGAAGCCTACTGGTTTTTGCAGTCCTACCGAACCTCGTATTTGGATGACGCAGATCTGCCACCTAGGCTTAGAAAAGGGATCAAGAGCCTTCACGACCTTGACCGTCATACATGCTTGGACTGGGCTCGCCGAATGGCCGAGTATGAAATCTGGAAATATGGCCACAGCATTCTCCCCTTCTTCGTAAACTCTAAGTCCGCAACGAAGCGGAACCTTAACAAGAAGAAAGCAAAGCTTCTAAATATTGGTACAAAACTCCCGCCTCAAAATCCCAGCAAGGCCGATCTGACGAAGCTTTTGGTGGCAAAGATCCGAGACCGATTGAAGGATATTCTATAACCACTCGGTATTGCGGAGGCACCGACCAATATTTGATTTGGTCTGTGCCTTAATCGATTCGTCCATAGCTACTTATGGTTGTGTAAGTGCGCCTATTTTTTCTACTCATGGCCTCACGACCATGAATAAGAACAAAAATGCTGCCTTAGTTACGAATGATATTCGGAAGTTCCTTTCCCTTCGGGATGCAGCTTGTGAGATCGGTGCGACCAGGCGCTTCCTTGAACGCAGAATCGAAGACGGCGAACTCGCTGTCTTTCGTCCCAGTCGAAGATTAGTCCGTGTTTCGCGGGCAGAATTAGATAGGTGGATTGCCTCGTACTCGCACGGAGGCCACCGCGCCAACGCCTTGAACGAAAGGACTGGCCAATGAGCCCGCAACAACGCGCCGAGATTGTCGCCCGCTTGGAATTGAATCGAGCTGGCGCTGCCCATCTGGAATCCAAGATAAGGCGCCTTAGGGCGGCGATCGCCACAAGGCAGGTGTGGATTTCAAGGCTAGAGGGACAGTTGGCAAAGATAGACGGGAAGCCCATCGAAGTCCGCCCGATTGGAAAATGAGCCTGAATGGGAACAACGGTAAGGCTCCTGAACGTCCGGGTATCTCTCAAGAGATGCTCCGCGAGGCCGGTGTGCGCGTCGTGTCCAGCGACGAGGCCCTTGAGCTTATAGGATTCAGTTCACCGGGTTTCGTGATACCATATCGGAGAGACGATGGCTCCCCGCTGACTGTCAATGGGAAGGCATTTTACAGGCTCCGTCTTACCAATCCAACGGAAGGAGCGAAGTATCTGTCTCCAAGCAACTCGGGTTGCCAACTCTACCGCCCACCGCGCCTGCGTGGCCTGCTCTTGCCGGGATGCGTCATCGGCATAACAGAGGGCGAGCTTAAGGCCGCTGCGCTAGTCGAGGCTGGCTTCCCCTGTGTGGGAATAGGCGGAATAAGCTCTGCGTGCCCGCGCAATGAGGCCGGTGAATCCGAGTTGCTACCGGACCTCGCCAAGCTGATTGCGGAAGTCCGCCCCGCGCGTCTGGCATTCATTGGTGATTCCGACACGGCGCTAATTCCCGCATTCGCTCGCGAAGCCGTGAAATTAGCCAGATTGACGGGTATACCCGCAATTCTTCCCCGTATCGCGCTAGATGCCCCAGGCAAAGGGCTCGACGATCTGCGTGAGGTATGGGGCTCTGGGTTTTCTGCAGAGTGGCAGGCAATCATGGCCAACGCTGTGCCCGTCACGGCAGATACCAATCCCGCAGATCTTGCGGTGCGCCTGCTACGCAAAGAGGCGGAGGCTTTTGGCAGGTTGAATACCGACGCGCTAGAAAAAGCGCGCAGCCGCCTCGTAAAATTAGGGGTCGGATTTCGCGATGACCCACTGGCATTCGAGGAAATTGTAACATTCGCCGCGAATATCGCAAAGGTAAGTAAACAAACATTTAGGTCGGCAGTCCGCGCTGAATCTAGGCAGCAATTGGATTCGGCTGCTACAGCACGGGAGATAAATTCGCTGCGCCAGTTAGCCGAACTCAATGCTGAGAATCCCATCTATTTCGACGGTCGCGCATATTGGCGCAGAGAGAGCGATGGTACTTTTGGGCAACTATGCCGCGAGGACGCCCGCCTGCATCTGGCTGTAAACGGCCACAGTCTACGCGGCTCCGACGGCGGGCCATCACCCGCAGACCGTGCTTTGCATCACCTCCAAACGGTGGCCCGTGTTAATTACGCTGGCCCTATTTGTGGCCGAACGCCCGGCTTATGCCATGAAAACGGCCTAAATATTCTGGTGACCCGGGGCCCGGCCCCAATCGTTTCGAAATCTGGCGAATGCCCAACCATCACGCGCTTCCTTGGCAATCTGTTTGGCCGCGCCTCCGGCAATTCTTTGGCGACGACCCAAGTAACCGTCTTTATCGCATGGCTGAAACTTGGGCGGCTCGCTATCCGCAATCCCGGTGAACATCGGCCTGGGCAGGTGCTTGCCTTTGTCGGCCCTCCCGACTGCGGAAAGTCTCTTTGCCAATCAGAGATAATAACTCCGTCTCTTGGTGGCCGCGTTGCAGACCCGGCCCTATGGGCAACGGGCGCGACGACATTCAACTCTGACCTTTGGGGTGCGGAACATTTGTCAATTGGAGACAAAGGTCTCGGCGAGGATGGCCGCGAGAGGGCACGCCTACGCGATGAACTCAAGAGGATGGTTGCAGCGCCCGATTTCCCGCTGCATGCAAAACACCGTGATGCCCTGACTCTACGGCCAGTGTGGCGTATCTCCTTATCGGCCAATGACGACCCAGAAAGCGCAGCCTGCCTGCCCGCACTCGATGCCAGCTTCGCCGACAAGATCATTTACCTGCTGTGTTACACGCCACCTGAACCATTTTTCAATGAGGACCAGGCGGGGGCCCGCGCCAATTTCATAAAGAGTATCACCGACGAATTACCGGCGTTTGTCGCCGAGGTCGATGCATTCGAAATACCGGCCACCCTGCGGAAAGAGCGATTCGGCGTCCGCGAATTTCACCATCCGAAGATATTGGATTTAATTGCGGGTGGCTCGCCGCTTCTACCGATATCCGAATGTCTGGAGGATTGGATCACCAAATGGGAAATCTCCACCGAAGAAAGGGAAGTCTCTAGCGTGGAACTGTATGGGTTTTTGGACAAGCAACTCGACTACCCTCTGCGCTCTGTATCGAGCGGCCCCAGCCACCTTGGCCGCCAACTTGCCGGGCTTGCCGTTTTGGAGGGCTGGCGCGGACGAATCATCCGAGGTGAGCGAAGGATCGGTCCCAGAAAAAAGAATCAGCTACAAACGATTTGGAGGATCAGAAGGGAATCCGAGTCATGAAATTCGCCGAGCTATTCATACCAGCCCCCGTGCGGATAGCGCGGATAGTCGAATCTCTAAGTTTTAATCTAGGGGAAATAATTAATGCAGAAGGAAAGAGGATAAATGAAGATAACCATACAAGGGCAAACGCTGGCCTTGACCTATCCGCGCTATCCGCAAAGCCGTTGGTCCCGATCGAACAACCATTTATCGAGGGTCAGCGCTACCGACTTGCGGGAGCAACTGAGGTCGGCACACGTCTCGATCTGTACCATGCCGATCCTAACGGGCCTTGGATGCGGCGACATGGGATAATCATGGCAGTATGAAGGACGTAGCCATACCTCAACCCCAGATGCCCAAACAACTGCAGCACCTCAACGAGGTGCGGGTGGCTGAACGGGAAACGCGCCGCGCGAAAGCATGGGCCATGCGTCTTGAGGGGAATACCGTCCGCCAGATTGCGGAGAAATTGAACATCAGTGTGGGGGGTGTTGCCCTCTACTTGCAGGAAACGATGGCCGAGTTACGGGCGGACTCACTGGAATCGGCTACCGAATGGCGGCAGATTCAACTCGACCGGTTGGATGCTATGATCGGAGCCTGGCATCCGGTATCCCAGACGCCATCAGACCCTGAGGCAGCGCGGGGCGCAGCGATCGTCATCAGGGCCATTGAAGCGCAATCCCGGTTGCTAGGGCTATTTGAACCCGCCGGGGCCGAATCTCCCGCTGACTCCGAGGCCGAGAAGGAACCCGAGGTGGCCTATGAGGACCAATTGGCGCGGTCTCCTGCTCTACGCTCCCGTTTAAAGAAGCAACTGGAGAACGCCGAGAACGGCACAGGGCAGCCAATATCGGCGCCAGCCTAGCCTCGGTATGACTCAGAGGCTCGGCGGGCGTCCTGGATGCCTTCTCGTAGCCGCTTCGATGTGCCCAAAGTCGGGCAAAGCAAGGACGGCGTATGGGCCCGGGGGAGGTATCCCTCCGTTTAAGCGTGCTACGGGGGCGTTTTAAGCGAATAGATTGAGACCTCATTTCGCACGGTAGATCACTGACTGAGGTTGCCCCTATCCTATGAATGCGACCTTCGACCTCAAAGAGAGCCTCAAGCTCTTGCGGTTGCTAAAGACGGGCCGGGGACCAGGTACCCAGTGGCTCAGGGTAACGGCCATAAAGGAATTTCTCATATTCGAGGCAGGACAGGGGGTGGTATGGGTGCCCGCGCTGGTCCTCGAACCTGGCGCGTTCTCGACCCGACGCACACCGTTTAACAAGGTTCTAGCCTCGTTCACGGGCTCCAAGACCCTGACCCTACAGGCCGATGCTGGCCGTTTTCGGATAAACTCATTCTCGGGCCAGATTCTAGACTACGATCCAAAACCAAAGCGCCCAAAGGGATTCGAGCCTATCGAAGACGAATCGGAGTCCACTCCCCCGGGGGATAATTCAGCGGACGCTACGGTAATTGCGAAGAATGATAGTGTGGCGCAGCCATCAGCGCCGAAGCCGTTACCGCCCAAAGTTGAAGATCCCAAGCCTGCCGCTGGACCGGAGGGAGCACAAAGTGGAGTGCAAGGGTCCGATGCGGGTGAGAAACCTCCTGCGCCCCCATCTACCGCCAAGACCGATGATCCCACATCAATCAGCAATGCCGCCGATGCGGCAAAAGCACAACATTACAGGGAACTAAGGAAGGATCTGATCGACGGTGGAAGTGATCCGCGCGATGTCACCATGATGACCGATGCGGAGGTAGAGGATGAGTTCAGCATAATGATAAGCAAAATGATGGTCGAGGGCCGCGGCGCGATCACTGAAGATCCAGAATTACTCAAGGACGCTGCTATTGTCGCAGCGAAATACATACAAGCGGGGATTAGGGATGTTGGGGCGTTTGCCGCGAAGTGGCGCAAGGAGATTGGGCACACCTCAAATCAGGACATTTTCCACATCTGGAACGCGGGCAATGAGGAACACGCCAAGTCCAAGGCCGAACTTGCAAAGGGTGTGCCCGAGGACCGTGACCACGCAGCGTCCCGACCGAAAGAGACCGAACAACTCACGCCCTCACCATCATCAAAAACGGTCAAGCTAAGCAGCGCTCTACACCGAAAAGCCCGCCATAAATTGGAGGCATCCGGGGTTCCGGTCAGCAAAGTCGGCGAACTAACGAGTTTCGAGGTTCACTGTGCGCTCGTATGCATGGATGACCCAACAACTATTGAAAAAATGGCGACGCCCCCATTTGGGCTGACGCCCTACGCCTTCCATATTGCGATTGAGCTAGGTATCCAAACAGTTGAGAAGGGCGGGACCCTAGCGCAGGCCGTGTCGGATGCAATTGATGGCATTAGGGAGCTCAATCCCGCCGCGCCAATAGAAAATGCGAAGTCCGTAGAAAAAATGATACATGCTTGCCTAGAGGAATACGGAAAACTGACGGATTTTGAAAAAAGAATGGAGCGAGTAATTCAAAGGGCTCACGCGCCAGTTTACTCAAAATTGCCTCCCGTTGTTTCGCCAGCCCCAAAGCTAGAGAAACCTATTGTCCGAGAAAAAACGACCGACAAGAACCCTTCCGGTTTTTGGCTCGATGACTTTAATTTGTTATGCGGAGCTATAATTGTCATCGTCGTAGGTCTTGGCATTTCGCTGCTATTTGGATTTCAAGACGCGAGTTTGCTACTAGCAGCGATGACAGGTTTCGGCGTTCTGTGGCTAGTCATATGGATAGCCCGCCGGTTTTGGGAGAGGACCGCAAGATCAACACTCGCTCGCGCCCTAGAATGGATAAGGCGCAACCTATCCAGTTCGCTTGTTATCTTTTACGCCCTAATTGTCGTTGGATCTTTATTTTGTGCGCCGTGGGAGGGATGGAAGGGCCAGGCTGATAAGCGATACGGGGGTTCGCGGATCACGCGATATGGCCCCATATTCTCACCGCCCGAAAGCCTGCCGGTTTCTCCACGGCTCAAGTCGGAAGAGATTGCTCTCGTCTGGGGTGCGCTCGGAGTTGCGACTTTTGCGGGTGTTTATTTGAGCAAGCAGGGGAAGGCGGGCGCAGCAACGGGGAAATAGTTTTGAGGGCGGAATTTGGATTCAGCGCCCATTATCCTCTTTGAGCATCAATTCTAAGCAACGGCCGTGACACAAGAACGTGTCGGGGTCCTGCTGCTCTTGGACGGACTCTACTTGCGCAACAATAGCGTATTCAGCATTGGAATTCTGTTTTATCACTCGCTCGGCGATGCTCGGATCGCATTCAAGTACGAAGCCTACTTGCTTCGAGTTCCCATTAGTTTTAGCGGCAATGTAGAGCAGATATTTTGAGCCTTCCAGTGATACGTCTAGGATTCCCCTATTAATCAAGATCGCTTTGTGGCCCGTGTTCGCGAAGGCCTCCTGCATCCCTTGGGAATATCTCGAACTAGAAACCGCATTCTCCCATTCGGGAGTCGCGTCGAACCGATCAGAAAGATCGGCGACTTTCTTTGCGATGATAGTTAGTCGCGTTGCTTCACGCTCTTTTTCAAGTTTGCTCTTTGTGTAGGAGTGTAATCCCCACCATCCGAGACCGGCGACAATCGCGAGGGCAACCAGGATGCCCTTGGCTTTGGACTTTCTTGGGCTGTTCATTTCGTCACCCTCTGCAATCGAACCAGAGCAGCCGTCTGCAGCATCGGATACAAAATCATCTGCGGTATTGTTAATTTTTAAGCCTCTTATCTTTGCGGCCAAAGCGGCCCGCCTTTCGGCTTCTTCTGGATTCGATTCGGCATGTTCTTTTTGCCATTCTATGTATTCGAGTTCCAGTTTTCGATCTTCATCAGCCATTTCTTCGGGAATTCCCCCAGCGCTCGTTGCTGCCTCTGGGTCTGCCGCCGTCTTGTGTAATCTACGCATATCGTCGGCAATGCCCTTAAGCTCGGGTCTCGGAGCTTCTGCCGCAGCCCTTGCAGCCTGAGCTTCAGTGGAATTGTCCGTGAACTCGGGATGCGGGTTGGCCTTCAGCGGCGTACCTTCGGGAGGCCGCTGCTGTGGTTCATCTTTATCCTCGGGTGTCATCGCAGGGCCTTCAGCACCGGTATATTGGAAACCGCAATTAAGGACAGCTTTCTATTGCCAGCTTATTGACACCTACGACGCACATTACTGCCGTTCATGGCCGCTTCCTGTCGCGACTGTTCCTCTGTACCTTGTTGATCTAGAGCAAGAAAGGCGGTTTAGCAAACCGTCCCTTTCGGCCACTCAGGCACCTCTCCGTTTCCAAGGGTTGCAGCCAATGCCCTCGCTATGACGAGGGCAAGGCAGTATTTCTTCTGGGCGCTCAATATCCGCACGGTCCGCACAGCCGGATCCGACGAGCCCCGTTCGGCGCTCCAAACGGGGAGGTTACGAGGCAGCCGCGGGCTTCTCGGCGTCCTTGGAGGCATCTGCGCCCGCGATGCCGTCAAGAATATCCGAAAGCATCTTGAGGATCTCGGATTTAGGCGCGTACTTGAGCAGGTATCCCTCGGCACCGAGTTCGCGGGCCCGTTCATAAGTCTTCAGCGTGCCTTGAGCCGTGACAACGACGACGGGCAGCTTGGGATGTGCAGCCTTTAGCTTGGCGAGCACCTGTAGTCCGTCGAGATTCGGAAGATTGAGGTCCAGGAGCACCATGTCCGGATTATGTGCGGCCGCCTTCGCAAGGGCGTCATCTCCGTCGAGAGCCTCCCAAACGGTCTTTAGGTCCAGCTGCTTCAGGAGACCTCTCAGAAACACGATGACATGGGGCTCATCGTCGACAACTAGGGCGGTGACGGGGCGGGGCATGGGGGACGGTGCGCAGTGCGGAGAAGGGGCCAGGGAGAGCAGCAAACCTAAGCTATGCCGATGGAGCGCTTGGGGCGCCCTTGTTGGCAGCCAATGGCCGTAAAATGACGGATAGGAAAATCATTGTGTTGGCGTCCGTGGGTCGCGTGTCGTTTCCGTCGCTTATCTACTGGCCCGCCAGAGGGCGTCACTCGGCTCAACAAACTTTGCCTTTCGGCCAACCGTGCAACGCCCGCCTTCGAGGTCGGAGTCTGTTGTGCAACGACCCAAAGCCGCAGGCAAGCGCGTTCGCTCGGGACTTTGAGAACATTCTGGACGTTCTGTAAGAGATTTAACCCAAATGCGATACCGATCCGATCATCCGTCAAGGCCGGAGGGCCCTCCCCTTCCCTTACGCGACAACGGCGTGTTCCCTTGGCTCAGGTCTCTTCGTCCGTATCGCGTTCAGTGTCCTCGCGGCAGTCGCTAATGACCCGCAGCCAAATCTCCCTAAGGTCAAAAAGCCTAATGCGCATGTCGTCACGGAGCTCGCGGATGGTCTCGATACCGTCGGCCTCCTCGGTCCCTATCACAGCAAAACAGGCGTTCAGCGCGGCAAGGGCCCTCTTGAAAAGGCAAATGGCCATGGCGTAATCGCCAAAATCAAGGGCATGGATGGCCATGACTGCCTGCTCCTCGCATCGATGCAGCGAGGAGAGGAGGGTGACCGACAGGCATTGGGGGATTTTCCCCGGCGAAAGGGACGTCAGCTCCCAGGACCTGCGCAAGCTCAGGAAAAGGGCCTTCGTGGCGATGTAGACAGGGTTCTTCTGGAGGGTGTAGATCTCGTCCGAAAAGAGCACCTTCTCCGGGCTCTCGCGCTCCTCAAGCTCCTCGGTGTCGGCACGGTCCCAACCCATCTTGTCGGCCACCTCGTCGATACGCTCGGGGCCGGCCTTCACGGATTCGTAGAATCCCAAGTAGCGATGGATGGCGCTTTCCTGCTCCCGGAGGTAGACCTCCCAATCAAATTCATTCCAAGCAAGATCACTGTTCTCTTCCCACTCGTTTTCCGAGAGGTTGTCAGAATCGAAATCGCTCATCTGTTGGGCTGGACGGTCAGGCAGATTACTCGGTTAGGCAAATAAATTCCTCCCAGGTTACGCACCCCCAACTCCCGCAAGTGTTTGATGATTGTAGGGACAGCCTTTCGGGGCGTAGCCTCCGGACCCCATGGCAGAGACTCATCACGAGACCGTATTTTTCACGGGGCGCGTCCAGGGCGTTGGATTCCGCTACGCCACGCACCAGGTGGCCAAGGAGTACGAGGTCGCAGGTTTCGTATGCAACCTGCCGGACGGCAGGGTAAAGGTTGAGGCCGAAGGCACAAAGGACGAGGTGGATGCGTTCGTTGCCTCTATCGCGGAAAAGATGCACGGGTACATTCGCAAGGTGGACCGGCTGTCGGACCTCCGCGCGCCCCAATTCCAGGGATTCTCAATCACGTGACGAGCCCGGGCGCCACCGACACCCCCACCCCGCTCAGGATATGGATCTCGGCGCTCAGGCTGAGGACACTCCCGGCGGCCGTGTCGCCGGTCGTGGTGGGGTCTGCCATCGCGGCGCACGATCACCATTTTGACTCCGCGGCCGCGGGACTTTGCCTCGTGTTCGCGCTCCTGGTTCAGGTCGGCACGAACTTCGCAAACGACTACTACGATTTCGTTCATGGTGCCGACAACGCTAGCCGCGTGGGCCCGAGGCGCGCCGTCGCCTCCGGGCTCGTGACGCCGGAGGCTATGCGCAGGGCCACGGCCGCCGTGTTTGCCGCCGCATTCATCGCCGGACTTGGGTTGATCCACTGGGGAGGCCCCTGGATGCTGGCCGTGGGCCTGGCGAGCATCGCCTGCGGCATCGCCTACACGGGCGGACCCTGGCCCCTAGCCTACCACGGGATGGGAGACCTCTTTGTCTTCGTGTTCTTCGGCTTGGTCGCCGTCTGCGTCACCTACTTTGTCCAGGCGGCCCGGGTGTCCGCTCACTCGCTTCTCGCGGGCGCATCAATGGGACTTCTCTGTTCTAACATACTCTTGGTAAATAACTACAGAGACATGGAGAGCGATTCTGACGCCAACAAGAGAACCCTCGTTGTGCGTTTTGGCCGCCGATTCGCACGGGGCCAGTTCCTGGCCTCCCTCGCCGTGTCCTTTGGGGTCCCGATTCTTTTCTTGATAACCGGGTACCGCGCATGGTGCCTCCTGCCGCTGCTCCTGCTCCCAATGGCAGTGAACCACATGCGCAGGCTCTCGGCCGGCGCCACCCCCCTCGAGCTCGTGTCGCTCCTGGGAGACACGGCAAAACTCATGGCGGCCTATGCCGCCCTGTTTGCTCTGGGGATCCTGCTCTGAAGTGCCCGGGGGGGGCGCTCAGATCTGGGCTGCGAGCTTCGTCTTGAGGGCCGCCTTGGGCAGAAGCCCGACGATCTGTTCGATGACGCGCCCTCCCTTGAAGATCAGCATGGTCGGGATCGCGCGGATTCCATACTCGGCGGCGATGGATTCGTTCTCGTCGATGTTCACCTTCGCGATCGAGATTTTACCGTCGAACTCGGTGGCAAGCTCGTCGAGGACCGGCGCGATCGCCTTGCACGGGCCGCACCAAGGGGCCCAAAAATCGACGAGGAGCGGCGTGGCTGAGGTGGCCACAGCATTCTTGAATGTTTCGGTGGTGAGGGCGGTGATCTTGTCGGACATGTTTTTCTTAAGTGAAGTATGCAGTTAAGGGCGGGAAAGGCAAATGGGGCCTAGCGGGGTGCGGACTTTTTGATGATGTCGGCAAGTTCCACGGGCCTGACCTCGGCAAGGTGCTTGCCGCGCTGCTTAAGCTCCTCGAAGGTCTTCACCACGGTCTCAGTCATGCGCTCGTGGGTCTCGGCCGAGCCGCCAACTATGGCGAACTGGGCCCCGGTCGTGACGCGCTTGTGCCCGTCATCGTTGTCCAGGCCCAGGCCCAGGAGGGCGGCGGGGCCGCGTGTCGGCTTTTTCTTGCTCACAGTTCCACCGTGGCCGCGTCGGCCGAGGTTTCAAGCGGGTTTTCTTCGGGCGCTGCCTCGCAGACGATGTCCGTGAACGCCTCGTTCTGGCGGAGGCGCATTTTTCTCAGTCGAGTCAGCTCTAGGACGGCCAGGAAGGTAGCCACGAGCCTCCTGAGGGACACCCCGGTCTCAAATAGACCGGAGAAAACAAAGGTCTTCTCGGCGCGCATGCGCTCCAGGAGCCACTCCATCTGGTCGGCGACCGTCACGACCTCATCATGAATCTCGCCGACCACGAGCTTCTCGGCCAAGCGCCTTAGGACCTGGTTGAAGGTGTTCCAAAGCTCGATCCTGTTGACGCCCCTAAGCGGCCTGTCCAGGGAGTCCGACGGCCGGTTCGAGAGCTGGCGCTCCATGATGTCGCGCTGAAGCCGGGCCATCTCAGCCAGCTGTGCGGCCGCATCCTTGAACTTCTTGTACTGGAGGAGCTGGTGGACGAGCTCCCATCGCGGGTCCATGTCGTCCTCGCTGTCGGCATTGGGATCAACAGCCTGCTGCCCCTTGGGGAGAAGCATCCGGCTCTTTATCTCCATTAGGGAAGCTGCCATTACGAAAAATTCCCCTGCTACCTCAAGGTCGAGCTGCTGCATGGAACGGAGCACCGCGACATACTGTTTTGTCACCGACTCAATCGGTATATCGTAGATGTCGATCTCGTTCTTGCGTATGAGGAATAGCAGCAAGTCGAGAGGTCCCTCAAAGACTTGCAGCTTTATGCGTAGATCGGCTTCGGGCAGCACAGTTTTGAGTGTTGGAATGGGTTCCCCCGGGAGGCGACCTTTTTCTCAAAAGCAGGTGAACGATTGACAGGCCCACGCGTGAAGCCTTGGAATCACCTTTCCGTGCACGGCGTATACCGTGCGTTTTTTAAATACTCAAACACCCCCATGTCCGCAAAAAACAAGTCCAAGAAGCCCAGCGCGAAAGCCTCGGCCTCGCCAAGGAAATCAGCCTCACCCAAGGCTCCCAAATACGTTTATACTTGGGGTGCAGGGAAGGCCGACGGCAACGGAGGCATGAAGCCCCTATTGGGCGGCAAGGGCGCAAACCTGGCCGAAATGACCCGCATTGGACTGCCAGTGCCCGCGGGATTCACGATCACGACCGAGGTCTGCACCTACTTCTACGCGAACAAGCGCACCTACCCCAAGTCCCTCCAGGCCGAGATGGATACCGGCATGAAGAACATGGAGAAGATCATGGGCTACAAATTCGGTGACGCGGTTGGCTTCCCGCTGCTGGTCTCGGTCCGCTCCGGCGCCCGCGATTCGATGCCGGGCATGATGGACACGATCCTTAACCTGGGTCTCAACGACCAGACGGTCCTCTCCCTGGCCAAGGCAACCAAGAATGAGCGCTTCGCCTGGGACTGCTACCGCCGGTTCATCCAGATGTACGGCGACGTCGTCCTCGGCGTCCAGAAGAAGGAAGGCGAGGACCATGAGCCGTTCGAGACCGTGATCGAGGGCTACAAGCACGAGAAGTATTCTTCGAACATTGAGGACTCGAAACTGACCGCGGCCGACCAGCAAGAACTCGTCGTGCGGTTCAAGGCGCTCGTCCTCGAGCGCTCAGGAAAGGTCTTCCCTAACGATCCTTGGGACCAGCTGCGAGGCGCAGCAGGCGCCGTCTTCGGCTCCTGGATGAACGACCGCGCGATCGTCTACCGCCGCAAGTACAACATCCCCTCCGAGTGGGGCACCGCGGTCAACGTCCAGGCGATGGTCTACGGAAACACCGGCGACACGTCGGGATCGGGCGTCGCGTTCACGCGCAACCCCGCCAACGGCACCAATGAGTTCTACGGCGAGTTCCTCATCAATGCCCAGGGTGAGGATGTCGTGGCCGGCGTCCGCACGCCCGAGCCCGTGCTGAAGCTCAAGGACCAGATGCCCAAGTCCTACGCTGAGCTCCTGAAGGTCCGCTCGATCCTCGAGAAGCACTTCAAGGACGTTCAGGACATCGAATTCACGATCCAGGACGGCAAGCTTTACATGCTCCAGACGCGCAACGGCAAGCGCACCGCCATGGCCGCGCTCAAGTTCTCGATCGATATGGTGAAGGAGAAGCTGATCGACTGGCGGACCGCGATCCTGCGCAACCCGGCCGACCAGCTTGAGCAGCTGCTGGCCCCCGTCTTCGACCTGTCCGAGGTCAAGAAGGCCAAGGTCATCGCGACGGGCCTGCCCGCAGGCCCTGGCGCCGCCACCGGCAAGATCTTCTTCAACGCCGATCGCGCTGTTGAAGCGGAGAAGAGGGGCGAGAAGGCTCTCTTGGTCCGCGTCGAGACCTCGCCCGAGGATCTCCGCGGGATGATCGCCGCCGAGGGCATCCTGACCGCCCGCGGCGGTGTCTCCTCGCACGCCGCCTTGGTCGCCCGCCAGATGGGCAAGGTCTGCGTGTGCGGCGCGGCCGCCCTCCATATCGACTACGACAAGAAGACCGTCAGCGTTGCAGGCCAGACCTTCAACGAGGGCGACTTCCTCTCCATCGACGGCACGCTCGGCGTGGTCTACGCCGGCCAGATAAAGACGGCACCTTCGGAGATCGTCGCCGGGCTCGTCAATGACGACAAGGAGGCCCAGGCCACCGAGAAGTTCAAGAACTACAGCCAGCTGATGAAGTGGTGCTCCCAGGCCACCAAGCTCTCCGTCCGCACCAACGCCGACACGCCCGAGCAGACGCAGAACGCACTCGCGTTCGGCGCCGTCGGCATCGGTCTCACGCGCACGGAGCACATGTTCTTCGAGGGCAACCGCATCGACGCGATGCGTGAGATGATCCTGGCCGATACCACCGCCGACCGCGAGGCCGCCCTGGCGAAGCTCCTCCCCTACCAGAGGGCCGACTTCTACGGGATCTTCAAGGCGCTGAAGGGACTGCCGGCCACGATCCGCTTCCTAGACCCGCCGCTGCACGAGTTCCTTCCGAACTCGGCCGAGTCACAGCTCGACCTGGCTAAGAAGCTCAACATTCCCGTAGAGAAGATCATCAACCGGGTCCACGAGCTCCATGAGTTCAACCCGATGCTGGGCTTCCGCGGGTGCCGTCTCGGGATCAAATACCCGGAGATCACCGCCATGCAGGCGCGCGCCGTGTTCGAAGCGGCGGCAGACGCCACGAAGGACGGCTTCAAGGCGAAGCCCGAGGTCATGATCCCCTTGGTCGGATTCAAGCGCGAGCTGGACCTCCAGGTCGCGATTGTCCACGACGTCGCCAAGAAGGTTCAGGCGGAGAAGAAGATAAAGCTCACGTACGCTGTCGGCACGATGATCGAGATCCCGCGCGGAGCGCTCACTGCCGACGAGATCGCCGAGACGGCCGAGTTCTTCAGCTTCGGAACGAACGACCTCACACAGACCTGCCTCGGCATGTCGCGCGACGACTCCGGCTCCTTCCTCGGAGCCTACCAGGAGGCGGAGATCTTCAAAAAGAACCCGTTCGCCTCGATCGACCAGATCGGCGTGGGCCAGCTGATGAAGATCGCGAAAGAGAAGGGCTCGAAGACACGCCCCGGGATCAAGCTCGGGATCTGCGGGGAGCACGGCGGCGATCCGGACTCGGTGAAGTTCTGTCACCGTCTGGGCCTTTCGTACGTATCCTGCAGCCCGTTCCGGGTTCCCGTCGCACGGCTCGCGGCAGCTCAGGCCGCGGTGGTCGACCTGCTGGCGAAGAAGTAGTCGCTGTCTGGTGGAGTGACCGCCCGTACCGAAGGTTCTGGCGGTCTCTCCCCGCGGCAGTGGAAGTCAGGCGTTGCCGCCTGGCTCGGTTGGCTTTTTGACGGACTGGAGCTCCACCTCTACACGCTGGTGGCCACGCCGCTCGTGGTCCACCTGCTGGGCGCCTCAGGCAGCGCGGATCCCGCGGTAAAGGAAAAGAGCGCGTACATCCAGGCAGCCTTCCTTGTGGGCTGGGCCTTGGGGGGTGCCTTTTTCGGACGCCTGGGGGACCGCATCGGCCGCAGCCACGCCCTGTCGCTCACGATCCTCACCTATGCGCTCTGCACGGGGCTCTGCGCCGCGTCCCAGACCTGGTGGCAGCTCATGGTCTTCCGGTTCCTCGCCGCGCTCGGGATCGGCGGGGAATGGGCCGTCGGGGCGGCGCTGCTTGCGGAAACCTGGCCAGCCGACTGGCGCCCCTGGCTCTCGGCGGTCCTGCAGACCGCGGTGAACCTGGGTATTCTGGTGGCGGCAGGTCTAGTGACCCTGCTCTCATTCCTCCCCCACCCGCCGTCCGAGCGTTGGGTCTTCCTGATCGGGGTGGCCCCGGCCCTCTTGGTGTTCTGGATCAGAAGCCAGGTCCCGGAGTCTGATGCGTGGCAGAAGGCCGAGTCTGAAACCGCCCGCAGGCCTGGCCTGCGCGACCTGTTCCGGGGGGATGTCGCGCCGATCACGCTTAATACTAGCGTCGTCTGTGCACTGAGCCTCTCCGGGTGGTGGCTATTCCAGTTCTGGCATCCGCAGCACCTACGCCGGCTCCTTGAGCTCTCGGGCACCGCCCCGGGCACCGAAACCCGCATGATCTCCGCAGCCTTTTTCTGGCTGAACGCCGTCGCGATCGCCGGTAATTTCGCGGCGGGTTGGCTTGCCAGCCGCTTGGGAAACCGAAGGGCGATGACCGTCATGTTCGCGGGTATGTTTCTGGCCATGGTGGGGGGCTTCGGGGTTCCCCGGGGATTCGCGGAGATGGCATGGTTCTGGATGCCACTCGTGGGGTTTTTCTCCGGCGTGTTCGGCCTTTTCACGATGTACCTGCCCCCGCTCTTCCCGACCCTGCTCAGGACCACCGGGGCCGGATTCTGCTACAACATCGGCCGCCTGGCCGCGGCGGCGGCGTCCCTGGTCTTTGGCCTTGCCGCACCGGTCGGCGACTACCGAATCGCACTCCTTTCGGCCAGCGGACTTGCTCTCGGCGCCACCCTTTGGACGTTCAGGCTTCCTGGTGACGCCGCCTAGGGCCCCCCGCGCATGCGGCTTGTAATGTGCCACGCATCCCATTGCCTGTCCCCATGGGACACGATGCGGGCCGCCACCGCCTACTGATTGGCACCTACACGAAGGGCACGAGCCGCGGGATCTATTCGGTCTTGATGGACGCCTCCACCGGGGCGCTCTCGGCGCCGGAGCTGGCCGCCGAGGCCCCGAACCCGACCTTCCTGGCCCTTTCCCCGGACCGGAGCCTAGCCTACGCCGTGTGCGCGGGCGACGGATGGGCCTCCTCGTTCAAGATCGACCCGTCGTCCGGACGGCTTTCTCCCGTCCAGCTGTCGGTTCCGGGATCGGGCCCGACGCCCTGCCATATTGCCGTCGACCCTTCGGGTCGGGTCGCGATCGCCGCCAACTACCACCTGGCCCAGGCCGCCGCAATTCCGCTCAACCCCGACGGCACGATGGGGGCCCCGCGGGTCGTTTCTCACAGCGGGAAGGGCCCACACGCGATCCGCCAGGCGAGCGCGCACGTGCATTCAGCAAACTTCTCGCCCGACGCGAGGTTTGCGATCGTCTGCGACCTGGGGCTAGACCGGATCTATACCTATGGGATCGACCGGGGAAAGGTCGAGCTGACCGCGGGGGACCCCGCGTACACTGATTCGACGCCCGGCGCAGGGCCGCGGCACCTGGCGTTCGGCAAGGCAGGGCGCCACGCCTACGTGATCAACGAGCTCGACAACACGATTGTCGCCTACGACTACCTGCCTTCAAACGGGGGCCTTGTCAGGCTCCAGGCCGTATCCCTGCTTCCCTCGGGCTACCGGGGCGATGCCACGGCGGCGGAAATCCGCGTGCACCCCAACGGGCGTTTTGTCTACGGCTCAAGCCGCGGCCCGGATACACTTGCTGTCTTCGCCGTGCATGAGGGCACGGGAGCCCTCTCGCCCGTTGAGATCGTGCCCTGTGGGGGCAAAGGTCCCCGCAATTTCTCACTCTCCCCGGATGGGCGCTGGCTTGTGTGCGCCCACCAAGGCTCCGACACCCTCTGCTCGTTCGAGGTCAGCGCCGAGACGGGACGCCTCACCCGGGTGCCCGGTGCGGTCGAAGTCTCGACGCCGGTCTGCGCGGTGTTCGTTCGCTAAGGCGCACGGGGCTCTAGGGCATTTTCTGGACTGCCTCGATTGCGTTCAGGACACCCGACTGGCTGAACGGCTTCTCAAGGAGGAAATGCGCCCCGAAATTCTTAGCGATGCGAAGGTAGGAATCTCGCGCGATGTGCCCGCCGCCAGACATCGCGATGATCTTGATTGCCGGGTATTTCTTACGGACCTCAGTAATGAACTCGAGACCGTCCCGCTCCGGCATGAGCAGGTCAGTAATGATCACCTGCACCGGATGGGTGGCGAGGACCTTCGGGGCCTGCACACCGTCCTCTGCCGCCACGACCGTGTGCCCTGCAGCCTCAAGCATCATGCAGAGCAGTTCCCGTATTCCGGGTTCATCGTCTACGACAAGAATGGAGCAAGCGGGCATTAGTTTGCCAAATTTGCGGAGGATGCTAGGTTACGCCGACCGCAGGGGCAAGCCCTTGCGAGCAAATATATTCTGCTCCCGGAAAACTATAAATGGCCGATTTCCTCCCCACCCAGCCCAAAGCACAACGTGCATTCCTGATCGGCGTTCAGACGCCCGATATGCCCGAGGGCGAGGCTGACGAGTTGCTGGCCGAGCTCACCGAGCTTGTTGAGAACCTGAGCTTGGCAATCGTGCGCACGGTCTCGATCCGGCTGCGCTCCCCTTCGCCTGCGCTCTTCATCGGTAAGGGGAAGGCGGAGGAGTTGGCGGCCCTCGCCAAGGAGGACGGGGCCGAGGTGATCGTGTTCGACTCTGCCCTCTCCCCTGCCCAGCAGCGCAATTGGGAGGAGTTGGCCGGCATGGCGGTCATCGACCGCCAGGAGGTCATCCTCGAGGTCTTTGCCGACCGCGCCCACACCCGAGAGGCCGTCCTGCAGGTGGCGCTCGCCAGGATGGAGTATTCGCTCCCGCGGCTCACGCGGGCATGGACCCACCTCTCGAGGCAACGGGGCAAGGGCGCGATGGGCGGCGAAGGCGAGACCCAGCTTGAGCAGGACCGCCGCGTCGTTCGCAACAGGATCGCCCACCTAAAGGAGGAGATCGCGGAGGTGGTGCGCCAGCGCGGGGTGCAACGCACCCGGCGGGTGCGGGTGCCGCTTCCGACAGCGTCCATCGTGGGCTACACAAACGCTGGAAAATCGTCGCTGCTCAACAAGCTCACCGGCTCCACGGTCCTGGCCGAGGACAAGCTCTTCGCAACGCTCGATCCCACGACCCGGCAGCTCCTTCTGCCCGGCAACCAGAAGCTGCTCCTGACAGACACCGTGGGATTCATACGAAGGCTGCCCCATGGGCTCGTGGAGGCCTTCAAGGCGACCTTGGAGGAGGTGCTGGTCGCCGACTTCCTGATCCATGTCGTCGACATCACAAGCCCGCACTTCGAGAAGCACCGGGCGACGACCCTGAGCGTGATGGCTGAACTCGGCGCGGGCGACAAGCCGGTCGTCAACGTGTTCAACAAGGTGGACCTAGCCGATGCGGTGGAACTCAGGGCGGCACGCCAGGCCGTCCCGGACGCGCTTTTTGTGAGCGCCCGCACAGGCAAGGGAATCGACACCCTGATCGAGCGCTGCCGGGAGATGATCGCCCACAGCTTCGGGACCGTGACGCTCCTTGTGCCGCACGACCGCTACGACATTGTCGCGAAGCTCCATGCGCTCGGCCACGTCCAGGAGCAGGAGCATCGTGAGGAGGGCGTGCTCGTCACGGGTAGGTTCCCCCCTTCACAGGCGGGGCTCCTTGATCCCTTCGTCGTTAAGGCGAAACGGCCGAGAAAGAAGACTAAGGCGTGAGAGGGGCCACCGACATCCCGTTTTCCAGACCCTCTCCTGAGACGATCGTGCAGATCGCGATCTTCTCCTTCACGCTCTGAACCTTGATCTGGCCCTTTTCGGTGAAGGCCACGTCGAGGGTCTCGCCCGTCGCCGGGTCGCGCAGGATTTCTGAGGTGCCCACCTTGAAGGTCTCTCCCGCGACGACACCCTCTCGGGAGCCGCGATTAATGTAAACCTGGGTGCCCTTGACTAGGACTACGTTGCCGCTCCAGTGAAGCGTAGGGATCTGGGTAACGATGAAGGCGACTGCGTCATCGATCGCGTGCTCCATCGCCGTTCCAACATTGGTCTTTTTGAATCCGCCCATGTCCCCGCTGAAGTTGCGGTCCGTGAAGCCGACGGAGAGGGCGCTGCTCTTGACAGAGCCCAGCACCTTCTTCGAGGCCACGACCTGCCCCGTTGTCGAGTCGACGACGTAGATCTCGGCGTTGATCTCCGCCGAGTCGCCCCCGCCCCCAAGCCTAACGCCGCCGAAGGCGACCCCGCCGTGCTGGCCTGAGGTCGTCTGAAAATTGGTGATCACACCTTTAACAAGCAGCTGCGCGGGCGTCATGTTGCCCGTCGTGGGGGCCTTGTCGCCACCGGCCACGCGCCCGCTCTTTGCGAAGTCCTGCTCCTTCATCGCCGCGTCCCGCATGTCCTGCTGCCCGAGCACGATGAATTTCCCCGATTGCTGGAGGGAGTCGGTCAGCATCTCGCCCCAGGTGTCGGAGAGATTGAACTGGCCGCCGTTATAACCCGCATGGTTCTCGAACTTGGTGACCATGATGCTGAAACGCAGGCCCCCCGCCGAGACATCGGCGGGCGCAGGTCCGTCAGCACGGGCCGAAAGGAGCAAAACGGAGGAGAGCAGCAGGGCTGGGACAATGAGGTTCTTCATAGCCGATCCGGGGAGTTGGCGTTCGTTTAGGGTTCGAGTTCCGGGTCTCGTAAACGACTGACCGATCACGAGCTTCCCGCTGTGAGTTGACCCCGCCTGATTGGCCTAATTGCCACCGAATGGCAAGGATTACCCGGCGCTCGGCTCTATCCGAATGGCTGCACTCGAACGGTGAAACGATCCAAAACGGAAACGGGCCGCACAGAGCCGGCGCCGTGCCCTAACTCGACTCGTTCGACCAGTCCATCATCTCCTTCGTGAGCTGGCTCGAGATCACCGCGAACTTGCTCGATTCAGAAAGGCGAGCCGTGGCTTCATCCTTTCGTCCTTCGAGAGCCAACTGCAGGACTGCCGCCGCTTCCTTGTGGAAATCAGCATGGTGAGCCTTCACGCATTGCCAGCGGGAGGTCCTCTTCCTGCCGTCGAGCGCATAGAGCCATTTGCCGAATTCGCATTGGTTGTCCTGGCACACCTTCGCCACCGGGACGTCTGACTTGCGGGTCGCGATCGCGGTCTTAAGGCGGTTCTTCCACATGCCATGGGCGCCGATAGCCTTCGAGATGGCCTGCTGGATGCCTTCCTTGTGATCAATCGCGTCGCTGCCGCTCCCGATCACCTGGATGACGGTGCCAATCGTGCGATCGAGCTGGTCCGCGGAGGCCTTCAATTCCGTGGACGCACTGGCCGATTCCTCGGCGGTGGCCGCGTTCTGCTGCGTCAGCTGATCAAGCTGGGTAATGGCTTCGGTCACCTGGTGGATCCCCTCGGACTGCTCCTTTGAGCCCACGGTGATTTCCCTGACCAGTTCGTCCAGCTTCTTCGCCCGCCCAAGAATTTCCGATAGGCTTTGGGAGACCTTGCCGCTCACGACGACGCCGTACTGGGACTTTTTAATCGAATCCTCTATCTTCGCCGCGGTCTCCTTTGCCGCCGATGCGCTCCGCTGAGCCAGGGCCCGCACCTCCTCGGCCACGACGGCAAACCCCATGCCCGCGTCCCCTGCCCTCGCCGCCTCCACAGCGGCATTGAGCGCCAGGATGTTGGTTTGAAAGGCGATCTCGTCGATGGTCTTGATGATCGCGGCGATGTTATCCGAGGCCGCCTTGATTTCCTGCATGGCGCGGTTCATCTCTTCCATGGCTTGGGCGCCCGAGTCGGCCGCCTTGCGCGTGTCGGCCGCCAAGACCTGCGAGGCTTCGGCATGCTCGGCGTTGCGCTTGGTCATGCTCGAGATCTCCACGAGCGCCGAGCTCGTTTCCTCTAGCGAGGCCGCCTGTTCCGTTGCGGATTCGGCAAGGCGCATGCTCGCGGAGGAAATTTCCGCCGCAATTGCGACCTCCTTCTCGCTGTCGGCCTTGATAGCATTCATGGCGCGGTGCAGCGGCCTCAGGATGATGCGGGCGGTGCCGTAGTGCAGGGCCAGAGCCAGAATGATGGCGAATCCGATCATCGACGGGACGACCACCCAGAGCGCCGCCTTGAATCCCTTCGCAATCTGTGCGTTTAAGTGGGCAAAACTCGATTTGAGGACAAAGGCGCCATGGACCTCCCCCTCCTTCCAGTTCTCCATCTGGAAGCCCAGAAAATCCTTGCCGTCGCCCGTGGGGCTCGTCTTGGGGTCCCCATGGCATGTGAGGCAGTCGGCGGTCAGCCGGATGGGTCGGGCATAAAGGATCTCCTTATGGTCGTTGTCCACGAAGCGTATCTCCTCCTTGGAGCCGCCCTCCAGCTCCTTCAATATCCACGCCTCGTCTGGCGCCGGCAGATTCTTCTCATTTCGTGCCTGGTTCTTGATCACGCGGAACACGTAGCCCTCGCTCTCGGCGGCCTTCCCTATGGCCAACCACGCACCGACGATCGGAATCGTCTTGTACACTCTCGATTGGCGAATGTCGCCCGTCTTGGCCTCGTCCATCAGCTCTTTTGAGCGGAACACCGATTGCCGATGCATATCCGAGAGCTGAGCCCTTATCGCCTCTCCTGAAACCACCATCCCCCTCATCGAGTCGAATATCATGTCGGAGCCCTGCTTTCGGAGGACCACAAGCTGGTTTACTAAGCTAATGATAAGGCTGAAGACCACGGCGATTAAGGCCGCGGTGATGATTTTTCCACCGAGTTTCATTGGGAGAGGGGCCCCTTGGCATGACCGCGCATAAGGGGTTTGTTGCCATCTACATCGGCTCGCACCTGCGGGTCCTTAAGCGCAATCGACAAGGTTCCAGTAACCAGGTACCCGCCGTGCAGCGCCTTAGGCGCACGTCCTGCCAGCCGGCCATTCGGCCGCGGCGCGGAATTTACCCTTTAGGGCCTCCCCTAGTCCGAATCCTTAGGCAAGGCCCTCGGCCTGGGCCCGACGATAGAAATACACGGCCAGGAGGATGCTCGCGACCGGCATGAGGCACCCGAATTCGTCGATGTAGAGATGGGTGCCCTTCCCGGCGATCGTGAGCGGGGTGTAGACCCGCTGAATGAAGCAATTGTGGCTGGCATGCAGAATCACGGCCGGCCAGAGGCTGTTCGATTTGAAAACAAAATAGGCGTAGATGATTCCGTTGGGCACAAGGTATACCGTAAACAGGACCACTTGGAGCACCTGGCTCCCGGTCCCGGCATTGTAGTTGGCAAAGAGGATGCCAGGAAAATGCCAGACGGCCCAGAACAGGCCGGAGCCCAGGCCCACCACCCAAAACGGCACGACCTTCCGTAGCTCCCAGACCAGGAAGCCTCGCCAGCCGATCTCCTCCCCGAGAGCGTTGGTCGCCGCGTTGATTACACCCAGGGTCGCCAACAGGAACAAATAGAACACGTCACCCCCGAGGCTTGGGGGACCCTTGCCCATGAGCTCCTGCGACCACTGTGCAAGCGTAGCGGGATTGCCAAACCCCGAACCCCCCAGAGAAAACAGCCACACCGGGAGATAAACAGCCAGACCGTAGGCCACGGGCAAGAGCCACGCAGCCAGGATCCACTTCGGGGGTCCCCAGCGCCAGGGGAGTGACCGGATGTCCCGCCTAATGATGAGACACGTCAGCATCGCAGCGACGCCCGGGCACCACATCACACCCATGACCAGATAGTGTGTCATGGAGCCCACGTGGATCATGAGCCCCTCAAAGACCGCGCTTAGCCCAATCGTGATGACCAGGAATATCCCAATGGTGCGCCACGCGGCGCAGCGCTCTTTGGGGTCGCCGGATTTGGCCTCTGCGGCGGTCATTTCAGCGGCCCTCCCATACCGCTGGGGAGTTGAAAAAAAGGGATTCCACTGGGGTAAGGGTCTAATCCAGCCTAGCTCGCCCATCGAAACAAGGACGAATCCGGCCGCGCCCTCCACCGCACAGACGAGGCAGCTCTTGAGCGCCGTGTGCGGAATCATTGCCTCCATGGGCCAGGCTTTCAAATCGCGCTTAAGGCCCTCTTATGAGGCCTATAAATTCTTGAACACCCCCTCCTAACTTCGCAGTTTCGGGGACCCTTATGCCCCTCACTGCTGAACCCCCTCCCGCCGTTTCGTCCTCGACCCGAACCGTACCACTCGCAAAGCCCGAAAAATATTTTCACACAGTGGCCGCCGTCGTGCTCATTGCGGCGATGCTCACCGGATTCCACCACTTCTATTTCGAGGGACGAGCCTATCCCGGACGCGAGATCACGCCCCCCATCCGACGTCTCGTGATCCTGCATGGCAGCGCCATGGCGGCCTGGATGCTCGTTTTCCTGCTCCAGCCCCTCCTGATCCTCGGGAACAATCGAAAACTGCACCGCAAGGTGGGAACGGCCGGTGCGGTGATCGCCGGGTGCGCGGTTCTTCTTGGTATTAAGCTCGCCGTGGAGTCGGCGCGCGTGAAGCCGCCGCAGATGCTTCAATATGGACTGACCCCCAATCAGTTCATGTCCATCCCCTTCCTGAGCATCCTCATGTTTGGCGCATGCGTTGCGGCTGCCGTCGCCTATCGCCGAAACCCTGCGATTCACAGGACACTCATGTTGGTGGGCACCTTGTCTGCGATTACTGCGGCGTTGGCGCGCATTGAATCTCTGGGCAAGATTTTCGCTGGCACCATATTTGAGCGCATCTGGGGCATCTACTTCACCACACTCTTGTGTGCTGTTCTGCTGCTGGCCCTGAAATCGATGCTAGCCCGGAAACTCGACCGCACCCTTGCAATGGGATGTATAGGCCTCGCGCTGTTTTTCGCGTTCGATGTCCAAATCGCAACGACGGCGGGCTGGAGCGGCATTGCCGACTTCCTATTGCGCGTGATGGCCTGAGGAAGAGTGAACCTGCCGACAAGATTGGCATCCGGATTGGGGAATCCGTGGGCCTACCGGCCGATCTTGGCCGGGGCCCAGATCACTCCAGTCCGGGTTCGCGAAACCGGGTCAGCGGCTGCGCACCTCCACGGCGGGAGGGCACCGTGGAATATGGGCTTTGAACAGGTTTACTTGAGCCCCGCCGTCCATTCGATCGCGCCCTTCAGGTGCGCCCGGTAGAGGGGATCCGCCCACATTTCCTCGGTGTGTCCCAGCGCGGTTTGAAAGACCCGCCCTTTTTCGTTCTGGCTATACCATACGAGGGGATGGTCGCCCATCCGCTGCTTCACACCCGCGAACCACCGGTTGTCATCGACGTTGTAGCTTGTCTCGTCGATCGAGATCAGGACGTGCACGTCCGGCCGGGGGTCCCGGCTGAAACTGTACCACTCATCCGTGGTAACCCACTCTGCGGCGGGAAAGAAACTTGTGGCCGGGTGGCTCCTGTCCTCGATAAAAAGCTTGGCCTTCTGCGCCGGAGGATGCCCGAGGAACTTTGCGCCAAGCTGGCGGTTGTACCACGGCCAATCGTACTCGGTATCGGCTCCCGTGTGGATGGTGAGGAGGCCCTTCCCCCCCTTTACAAAGGCCTCGATCGCAGCCTTCTGCTCGGGGGTGAAGATCGTCTTGGTGGTCATCAGAAAGACGATGACGTCAAAGTGCCTCAGGAATTCCGGGGTCACCAGCGACGTATCCTCGGTCGCGGTGACTCCCCACTTTGCCTCCTGGGAGATCTCCCACAGGGCCTTGATCCCCGTCGGGATTACCTGGTGCCGGTAGCCCGCCGTCTTTGAAATCACTAGGAGGTTGATCTTTGGTCCTGGGGTCGGTGCGGGGGTGTCGGCGGCAAAAGCCGTACCGAGGAATGAGAAGCTCATGAGGAGGAGCAGGATCTTTTTCATGGGGTTTGATTAATGAGTGACGGTGCAATTGAGCCGGCGCACGTCGGGCAAGGGCCCGATTCGGCCTGCAAACTGCAGTCCGCCAATATGGGGCAAGAATTCCCGAAACTCACGTTAATATCCGACCAAGACTGGTGCGAGTGCCGGGAGTCGAACCCGCCGGACGTTTTCCGATACTTTCCTAAACTTGCATAAGGCTGCGTCTTGTTGCTTTCCGGAAACCCGGCTCAACGCAACGAAATGCAAGGAACGGAAGTTATTGTGTCGGAATCTGTGGGCAAAGCGTTCTTGCGACGGCTGCCGACAGTCCAGCGTATGGTAATTTCTTCTTAAGCGTTCAGCTCAGCCAAGCTGAGGCGGCACACTTGACATTTGTATGGTATTACCCATGATACCATCATGCGAGTCGTTTTTGACACCTGTGTGCTGTATTCGGCATTACGTTCATCGACCGGCGCTTCGCATCGAATTCTCAAATCCATACCCAATCCTAACTTTCGCCCAATGGTCTCAACACCCGTCTTTTTCGAATACGAGGAGGTGTTGCGTCGTCCCAAGCAATTTCCGCACCTTACCTCTCAAGATATCGAGGACTTTCTCGATTTTATCGCCTCGGCCTGCGACCCCGTGCGCATCAATTTTCTCTGGCGACCGCATCTTTCAGATCCAGATGATGATTTGATACTGGAATTGGCGGTCTCAGGCCGTGCGGATGCAATCGTTACCTTCAATCAGCGTGACTTTATTGGAAGCGACCAATTTGGAATCCGTGTAATTAGTCCAAGAGAATTAATTAAGGAGACGTCCCTATGAGCACCCTCAGCCTCAGGCTTCCCAACTCCATTCATCGGCATGCTAAACGCCTTGCCGAAACCGAAGGGATTTCCATCAATCAATTGATTAGCACTGCGATCGCAGAGAAACTATCTGCAATCGATACTGAACGCTACCTTTCCGAGCGTGCTGCCCACGCGAGTGCTGCAAAATTTCGCCGGGTCCTTTCAAAGGTCCCAAAGGTTGAGCCTGAACCTGGAGACGAACTCTAGGAAGTTAGTTGGTGCGAGTGCCGGGAGTCGAACCCGGATCAATGGCTTCGGAGGCCACTACACTATCCATTGTGCTACACTCGCAAAAAAACTGAGGGGATCCAGCAAACCGCCCGCCAAAGGTGAGGTCAAGCCGTAGCGAGGAACCGCTCAAGGCGCCGTGCCACACGCTCGCGTCCCAGTACCCTGAGGAGTCCGTAGAAGCTTGGGCCCACGGCGGTGCCCGATAGGGCCAGTCGCGCCGGATGGATATAGTCACCCGTGCCCACTGCGTGCTGGGCGGCCAGCTGCTGGATGAGGCCCTCCAGGGTCGCATCGGAGGTGAAGTCCGCCGCAGGAAGTGCCGCAAGGAGTTCACCGATGCGGGCCTTCGGGTCTCCCTTGGAGAAGACCTTCTCGCGGGCCTTCGGATCCAGAATGTAGTCCTCGCTAAAGAAATACCCTATAAATCCGGGAAGGTCCTCGAAGGACCGGATCTTCGGCTGGCAGAGCAGAACCACTTCGCGCAGGTAGGAATCCTCAGGCGCCCTTCCTGCGAAGAAATTCCGAGAGGCGAGGAAATCCCGTGCAAAGGCGAAGCACGTGCCGGGTTCCATCTCGTGGAGATAGACCATGTTCATGTGCGAGAGCTTTTTCTCGTCGAAGCGGGCATTGCTCTGGTTCACACCGGGTAGGTCGAAGAGGCGCACGATCTCCGCAATCGGCAGCTTCTCCCGGTCGTCCTTCGGCGACCACCCGAGCAGGCATAGGAAATTGACGAGCGCCTCCGGCAGGAATCCCCGTTTCTGGTATTCCTCGATGAGGGCGCCCTGGTCGCGCTTCGACATCTTCCCCGGACCGTTCTGCTTTAGGATGAGCGGAATGTGGGCGTAGATCGGTATCGGCGCACCGAACGCCTTGAAGAGCTCCGTGTGCTTGCTCGTGTTCGAGAGGTGGTCCTCGCCGCGGATCACGTGGGTCACCTTCATCGCGATGTCGTCCACCACATTGACGAAATGAAACACGGGATTTCCGTCGGAGCGCACGATGACAAAGTCCTTGTCCTCGGTCCTCTCCACGCGCCCTCGGATCGCGTCCTCGATCACCTGGGGTTCGCCGGAAATCTTGAAGTAGAGGGCGCCGTCCTTCTCGTAGGTCCGGCCTGAGGCCTTCAGGCGGTCGAGGTACTCCTTATAGATCGCCGACCGCTCACTCTGGCGGTAGGGGCCGTAGGCGCCCCCAATGCCCGGACCCTCGTCCCAATTCATCCCAAGCCAGCGCAGGCTGTTGTAGATCAGGTTCAGGAACTCCTCGCTGTTCCTCGACTGGTCGGTGTCCTCGACCCTGAGGATGAAGACCCCCCCGGTGTGGCGGGCATAGAGCCAGTTGAACAAAGCGGTCCTGGCGCTCCCGATATGGAAGAATCCGGTCGGGCTGGGTGCGAAGCGAACTCGGACTTGGGACATGGGTGGGTGTGTATTGCGGCTTGTGATTCGGGCGAGGGACCAGCAAGAACCATCCCATGACTGCTGTCAAAGCCACACCCGTCGACCCCACCGCACTCGCGGCCCAGCTCAAGAGCGCAGGCGAAAAGGCGGGATTTAGGTACGAGGCCTTCGGCATGGCTGGGGAGACGCCGCTGTTTGCGCTCACGAAGCGCACCACGGGAGTGCGGCCGAGGATCTACCTCTCAGGAGGGATCCACGGCGACGAGCCTGCCCCTCCCCTGGCGCTCCTTTCCCTGCTTGAGTCGGGCCAGCTCGACGGACGGGCCATGTGGTTCCTCTGCCCCATGCTGAATCCGCTCTCCCTTGCGCGTGGCACCCGCGAGAGCGAGGGAGGAGTGGACCTGAACCGCGACTACCGGCACCTTGAGTCCCCCGAGGTCAAAGCGCATGTCGGCTGGCTCAGACACCAGCCGAATTTCGACGTGGCGGTCTGCGTCCACGAGGATTGGGAGTCGAAGGGATTTTATCTCTACGAGCTTAATCCCGACAAACGCCCGAGCCTGGTGCAGCCCATCATGAAGGCCGTGTCAAAGGTCTGCCCGATCGACCTGAGCCCGCTCATCGAGGGACGCGAGGCCCGGGGCGGCGTCATAAGCCCGGCGGTTGACCCCGAGGGCCGCGAGAAGTGGCCCGAGGCCATCTACCTCCAGGTGAACCACACGCGCCTCACCTACACGCTCGAGACCCCTTCCTCCCTTCCCCTGGAACAGCGGGTCGCGACCCACAGGGCGGCCCTCTTTGCGGCGATCGACCGAACCGTCCGTCCCCACGCCTAGACCGAAGGCCACGCCGCGGCGCCGGGATCGAGGCCGTGCCGCGCGCAGAAATCCATCATGTCTGCGGGAATCGGGGCTTCGAAGACAAACGGCATCCCGGCTGTCCTTAGGTCTATCCTCGCGCAGTGCAGAGCCTGGCGCGGCAGGTGGAGCTGCCGTTCGAGCTCCGGACCCCAACCCTTGTCGATAAAGTCCAGGTAGAGCCGGGCATCGGGACCATAGATCTTGTCGCCCACGACCGAGTGCCCGAGCCACTGCGCGTGGGCCCGGATCTGATGCTTGCGTCCGGTCTCGGTTGTCACCCGCACGAGCGTAAAGCCCCCGGCGATCGAGACCGGCTCGAAGAGGGTGACGGAGGGCTGCCCGTCAGCGGCCACCGCCGACTTCATGAAGACAGGGCTCGCGGTGTCCGCCCCGAGAGGCTGGTCCACCCGGACGGGTTCGGCCAAGGCACCCGAGAGGACGGCCACATACCCCTTCCCCACCCTCCGGTCCTGCATAGCCGTCTGGAGCCGGCTCGCCATCTTAGGATCCTTAGCCAGGACCACCACTCCGCTGGTTTCCCGGTCGAGCCGGAAGACGAGATGGATCGTTTCGAGCCCCGACCGGGTCCGGGAAGCCCCGACCAGGCTCGACCATGGACCGTGCTTGGAGGGATGGCACACGACGTCGCCCGGCTTGTTGAAAACGACCAACCGCTCGTCCTCATACACCACCCACGACTCAAGTTCCTCGGGAGAAATGATCCGAGCTGGTCCCTGCTTAAGGCGCCTCGGCCAGGCCGAGGCTCTCGGCCCCTCCATGCCGGACTCCTTCACTTCCCCACCTGCTTCATCCGGAAGTGCCCGATCGCCACCGCTGCCAGCCGGGATACCAGAGGCTTGGGGATCAGCGCCACTACCGAGGTCATTAGCTTGTTCTTCCAGCCACTGACGACCAAAGACCGGCCCGCCCCAAGGGCGTGGAGGGACGCCAGCACCACCTTGTCGCTCGTCTGTCCGAACATGTTGGGCACGCTCCCCTCGCTAAGTCCCGCGCGTTTAAAGAAATCGGTAGAGGTGGGCCCCGGGCAAACGGCGAGTGCGCGGACGCCCGTTCCCCGCAGCTCCTCGTTGAGCGCGAGGCTCCAGTGGAGCACAAATGCCTTGGTGGCCCCGTAAGCGCTCAGATAGGGCGTCGGCTGGAAGGCCGCCGTCGATGCCACCGTGATGATCGCCCCTCCCCTCGCCTTCAGGATCGGGAGCAGGTCGCCCGTCATATGGATCACGGCGCGCACGTTCACATCGACCATTTCAAGCTGCTCTGCCGTACCGGGTTCAGGGAAATTTCCGTAGATTCCGAAGCCGCTGTTGTTGATAAGAAGGACCTTGCCCGCGGGCGCCTCGCGGCCGAGGAAGTCCCGAACTTCCAACAGGCCCCTTAATACCTGCTCGGGTTCTGACAGGTCGCACGAAATGTGGCGCAGCTTAAGCTTTTTGTTAATTATGTCCGGTTTGCGCCGAGATAAGTTGCAAAATGCCAATTCGGGGCAAAGTTTCGAGATCAGTTCGATATATGATTTTCCAATACCGGAAGATCCGCCCGTGATGACGACCGCTGAGAAATCTTTAAGAGCGGTTCCGGGCGAAGGCATTAGATTTGAAAAGCTTAATTTTCCGCAGCAGGGACAAACTCTGTCTGCGCAGGTACAACCAAAATCAAAGCCACAGCCATGAACAGACAAAATCATCCGGAATTGATCGTTTCAGGCATTCACCTAGATCTCACCCCGTCGCTTAAGACTTTTGTCCAGGAGAAAGCTGATCGATTGTTCCGTCATGAAGAGAGAATCCTTCGTGTGCGCGTGGAATTGGAATGCGACCCCAAAGAGAAATTCGGCGCTCGGTTCAAGGCCAAGGGGCACATCACAATTGACGGGCCTGCGCTGAACGCGTCCGTGGAGTCGGACGAGTGCCACAAGGCCGTGGCGCTCCTCGTGGACAAGCTGGACAGGATGCTCAGCCGGCGCTCGCAGCTCTACAAGGCCAAGCGGCACCACCTGCACGCGATCGAGCTGGGCGCAGCCCTGCCAAAGGCGATTTAGTTTACCACTTTACTTCGTCCGCCAGACCGAGCTTTTGAATAAGCTCGGCCGGTGGGCCTTCGAATTTCGCAAGGGGCATGTTGCCGACATAGCCGATATCCCTCATTCCCACGGGCGTCGTGTAGTAGCCGCTCGCGACCAGGTCCCGCAGGAGCCGAAAGAAGGCATGAGCCGAGCCCGGATCGGGCTGGCCCTGCGTGCTGCGGGACATCTCCTCGCAAAGCGAGATCTTCTCAGAGTCCGAAGCACTGGTATACGGCTTCCCGAAGCGCCGGACGGATTCGTCGTCCACCCAGGACAATCCGTCCAGGATGATCTTCCGGTCCCTTACGTTGTCCGGGTACGGGGCGCTCACCCACTCGTCCAGGAAATCAACCACCCCGATTGAGGAGGCGCTCGGGGATGCCCCCTCGGCGGGAAGGATGATGTCCGCCAGGACGGCGGCCTGCCGGCGCTGCGCCTGGTTGAACGTCAAGGCCCAGTAGTCGCCCGCCTTGTAGGGCTTAAGGAGATTGGGGTCCGTCCCGTAGCCCGCCTCGACAGGCGCATCGGCGCCCGCCGCGGCACCCCCAAGGGCCCGACCCCGGGCGAGCATCGCGCCGGCACTCACGGCGAGCATCCACTTGATCGCCACGCGGCGGTCGATCCTGACGGGGTTGTTGGGATTCACGGTTTCGTCGGGTTAGAGGTTCCCCTTGCGCAGCTCATCAAGGATCCGGTCGGCGGTCCTCCATGCGAGGGCCATGATCGTGAGGGTCGGGTTCTTGTCGGCGTTGGAAGCGAAGACGCCGCCGTCGGCCACAAACACGTTGCGGACGTCCCATGTCTGGGACCATGCGTTCGTGACGGAGGCGCTTGGCTTCGACCCCATGATCGCGCCCCCGACTTCATGGATGATCGAGCCGCCGGGCTGGATCGCCTTGCGCGCGTCGGGATCGGGTCTGTCCATGCTCGTGCACCCCATGGCTGTGATCCAGTCCGAAAAGGTCCGCTGCATGTGGGCCACCTGGCGGATCTCATGCTCAGACCATTTCCAGTTGAAGCGCAGAACGGGGATCCCCCACTTGTCCACGACCTTGGGGTCCAGTTCGCAGTAGGAGTCCGCGTTAGGGATCATCTCGCCGCGGCCCGTGAAGGTGACAAAGGAGCCGTAGAAGCGACGGGCCTCCTCCCTTAGGTTCGCCCCGTAGCTCGTGCCGCCCCTAGGGCCGTCCCCGAACTCGATGAATCCCTCGGGCATCTGGCGGCCGGTCGTGAACTCGACGTGGTAGCCGCGCGCGAAGCCAAGCTTACCCGCGAGCTGCTCTTTGTAGAGCCACCAGGGCGTGTAGACATGGTCCCCTCCGGCACCGTCCTCGCTGTGGGGCGGCAGCGACTCCAGGAGCGGGATCTGTCCGCCCCAGCTGGCCCCGACCGTGTCCATCACGTATTTGCCCACGAGCCCGCTTGAGTTGCCGAGACCTCCGGGGAAAAGGGACGACTTGGAATTGAGCAGGATGCGCGCGGTCTCGCAGGCGCCCGCCGCAAGGACCACTACCCGGCCACTGACGTGGTGCTCCCTGCCAGTCGCCTTGTCGATGTAGGTGACGCCCGTGGCCTTTCCCGCGGGATCCACCGTCACTTCGCGCGCCATGGCCCGGGGCAGGATGTCCAGGTTGCCGGTCGCCATCGCCGGCGGGATGTGGACCGTTGTCGACTGGTAGTTGGCCCGGATGGCGCAGCCTCGGCCGCACGGGGTGGCCCAGAAGCACGCCACACGGTTTGCCATGTCCTCGGCCAGGATGCGCTGAGCCTTGGCGTTGCCCGGGTGGAGCTTCGCGGGGAGGGCCTGGTAGTCGAGGGGACGGGAGAGCACCGCCCTGTGGGCGGGAATCACGGGGATGCCCAGTCCCCTGCCGCGCTGGCGCGCGAGGAGTTCGCCGATCCGGGCCTTGGGAGGGGGAAGAAGCACGCCCTCAGGCGAATTCGGAGTGTTCTCGAGTCCCTCGTTTGTTCCGTAGACCCCGATCAGCATCTCCACCTTGTCGTAGTACGGGGCCACGTCCTCGTACGAGATCGGCCAGTCAAAACCCAAGCCGTCGCGGCTGTGGGGCTTGAAGTCGTAGGGCCCGTTGCGCAGCGAGATTCTCCCCCAGTGGTTCGTCCGCCCCCCGAGCATCCTCGCCCTCCACCACTTGAAGTCGCGGCCGCTTTCCCTGGACGCGTTCGTGTACGGCTCGCCCGGCACGGCCCAGCCGCCGTCGATCGTCGCATCGAAGAAACCAAACGGCTTCTCCGGCGTGCCTTGCGCCCGGAGCGGCGCGGCGTCGGGCGTCTGGAACATCGGGCTCTCGGTGCGCGGATCGTAGTTGCGGCCGGCCTCGAGCATGAGGACACGGGCCCCGTCCATCGTGAGCGTGTAGGCAGTCTGGCCGCCGGCCGCGCCCGAGCCCACCACGATTACGTCATACGTCTGCGAAACGGATCCGGGGTCAATGAGGGCCATGGGGGGTTGCTCCTAGTAAGGGAGCGCACGGCGGGGCGCCGAGTCCAATGCGATCTTTGCTCGGTGCCGGAAATTTCCGGCGGTCGCCGCGCGGGCCATTCGGGAGGTCACCATTTCACCTCATCAGTCAGCCCCAGCCTCTCGACCAGGTCCGCAGGAGGGCCCTCGAAGCGGGCAAGCGGGACGTTCCCCACGTATCCCAGGTCCCGCATGCCGACCGGGGTCGAGTAAAAGCCCGCCATCGCGAGGTTCCGGAAACGCTTGAAGAATTTGGACGGAGCCACGGGCCCCGATCCGGCTGGGGCCGGCTGCGCCATCTCCTGGCAGAGGGAAAGGCGCTGCTCAGGCGTGGCGTCAGCAAACGCCGCCGCAAAGCGCTTCCTCGACTGGGTCCCCATCCATCCAAGGCCGTCCACGATTAGCTTCCGGTCGTTGGCCTGGGTCGGATAGGGCGCGCTCACCCATTCGTCGATGAAGTCGTGAACGCCGAGCGTCGAGGCGCTCGGGGAGCGATCGTCGCCCGGCAGGACCATGTCCGAGAGCGCCGCGGCGTCGCGGCGCTCAGCCTCCGAGAAGGTGAGGGGCCAAAAGTCGCCCGGTCTGTGTTCCTTCACGAGGTCGGCATCCCTCCCATATCCCTCCGCTTGGCCCGGGGTGGGACCGGCCGGCGCAGCAGCCGAGAAGGCGAGCGAGTCGGCGAGCAAGGCGCCGGCCCCCGCCGCGAGCATCCACTTGATCGCAAGGCGCCGGTCCATGCGCGGCGCCAGCGGCGGCCCACTCTTCATCGGCTCAGACATCGCCCCTCCTCATCTGGTCAAGGATCCGGTCGGCCGTGCGCCATGCAAGCGCCATGATGGTGAGCGTCGGGTTCTTGTCAGCATTGGACGCAAATACGCCGCCGTCCGCAACAAAGACATTCTTAACGTCCCAGGTCTGCGACCACCGGTTGGTGACGGAGGTCGCCGCGTCGGAGCCCATAATGGTCCCGCCGACCTCGTGGATCACCTTGCCTCCGGGCTCGATCGCCCGGGTCCCGTCTTCGGCGGGCTTTCGCCTGTTCACGCCTCCCATGGCCTCGATCCAGTCGGCGAAGGTCTTCTGCATGTGGGCCGCCTGACGCACCTCATGCTCCGACCATTTCCAATGGAAGCGCAGGACGGGCACGCCCCAGAGGTCGACCACCTTCGGGTCCAGCTCGCAGAAGGAGTCCGCATTCGGGATCATCTCACCCCGGCCCGAGAAGAACACCTGGGAGCCGTAGTAGCGGCGGGCGTCCTCCTTCAATCCGGGTCCGAAGCGGGTGACCCCATCCGGGTCAGCCACGTAGGGAGCATTGGCCCCGGGCATCCCGCGGCCGGTTCCGAATTCCACGTGGTAGCCGCGCGCAAAGCCGAGCTTCCCGGCGCGCTGCTCCTTGTAGAGCCACCAGGGCGAATAGACATGGAGCCCCCCCGCCCCGTCCTCGTTGTGAAGGGGAAGATTCTCAAGGAGCGGGATCTGCCCTCCCCAGCTGGCCCCGACCGTGTCCATGATGTACTTACCCACCAGTCCGCTCGAGTTTCCGAGCCCGGCCGGGAAGCGGTTGGACTTCGAATTGAGCAGCAGGCGCACGGTTTCGCAGGCGCTTGCCGCGAGCACCACCACCCGCGCCGCGGCGCGGTGGAGGTTGCCGGTCGCCTTGTCAATATAGACGACCCCGGTCGCCCTGCCCGCCGCATCGACCGGCACCTCGCGGACCATGGCTCCCGTCAGGATGTCCAGGTTTCCCGTCGCAAGCGCCGGCGGAAGGTGCACGGTGGTTGACTGGTAGTTCGCCCTGATCGCGCAGCCGCGCCCGCAGGAGGTCGCCCAGAAGCAGGCCGCCCGCATCTGCATGTCCTCGGCAAGGATCCGCTGGGCCCTCGGGTTGCCGGGGTGGAGCTTTGCCGGGATCGCCTCGTGGTCGAGGGGCCTCGTGAGGACGGCTCGCCTGATGGGGACGACCGGGATTCCCAGTTTCCGGCCGCGCTGCCGCGCCAAGAGTTCCCCGATCCTCGCCTTGGGGGGCGGCAGCAGGCAGCCCTCGGGGGAGTCCGGCGTGTTCTCGAGTCCCTCGTTCGTGCCGTAGACGCCGATCAGCATCTCGACCTTGTCATAGTAGGGCGCGACATCCTCATAGGAGATCGGCCAGTCGAAACCGAGGCCGTCCCGGCTGTGGGGCTTAAAGTCGTAGGGCCCGTTGCGCAGCGCGTGTCGCGCCCAGTGGTTGGTCCTGCCGCCCAACATCCGCGCCCGGTACCATTGGAACTGCTGGCTCTCGTCCTCGGAGGCGTTCGTATAGGGCTCACCCGGGACCGTCCAGCCGCCTCCCACGGTCGCATCGAAGAACCCAAACGGCTTGTCCGGCGTCGGAGCACCCCTTAGGGGCGCCCCGTTCGGGGTCTGGAACATGGGCGTCTCGGTCCTCGGGTCGTAGTTGCGGCCCGCCTCCAGCATGAGGACCCGCGCGCCCTCCATGGTCAGCGTGTAGGCGGCCTGGCCTCCGGCTGCGCCGGATCCAACTACAATCACATCGTAGGCCTCGGCTACGCTCGAAGGGGTGACAAACGCCATGGGGTGGGGACGGCGGAACATATGAGAGAGGCCTCATTCTTCAACGTCCAACTGGAAAAACCCCCATCCCTGTTGATTGTTTTGGGGCCCCATCCTACCTAGGAGCCCCGTGCGCCTCTTCCCTAAACTCGCGCTCCTCGTCGCAACCGTCGCCCATGCCCAGGTCCAGAGCTTGGACCCGATCACGGTCAGTGCAACCCGCGCGCCGGAGCCGCTCTCCCAGGTCCCGTTCTCGATAGAAGTGATCCCGGGCGAGGCCTTCAGCGACAGTGCGTCGACAACCGTGGATGACGCGCTCCGGGGATCGGCGGACTTCAGCCTCTTCCGGCGCAACGACAGCATGACCGCGAACCCGACGTCCCAGGGCGTTTCCCTGCGGGGCCTGGGGCCGAGTGGGGCCAGCCGATCGCTCGTGCTCCTGGACGGCGTGCCATTGAACGATCCTTTCGGCGGTTGGGTGCAGTGGAGCCAGGTGCCGGTCGGGACCCTCTCGGGAGCCGAGATTGTCCCGGGTGGAGGCGCGGCATCGTGGGGCAATGAGGCCCTGGCAGGAGTGGTCCAGCTCTTCTCCTCCCCTCCCCAGGGGGGCGCGGGGAGCGCCCTTCTCCGCGCCGGGGATTTTGGCACTGTCGCAGCCGAGGTCTCCCAGAGCTTCGCCGCCGGGCCGGGGACGCTCCAAGTGAGCGGGGCGACGTTCACCTCGGCTGGCACCAACCTTGTCGCCCCCGAAAACCGCGGCCCGGTGGACATCGACGCCGCCAGCCGCCACAACCTCGAATCCGCACGCTGGCTCGGGCCCCTGGGCCGGGCTGCGGACCTCACCGTCACGCTTCGCCGCTTCGAGGAGTGGAGGGACAACGGGACTCCCTATCAGCAGAACAGCCTCCGCGAATTGTTCGGATCGGTCGCGCTCTCGGGGCGCAAAGGCGCGGACACTTCGTGGCAGGTCGCGGCCTACGCACAGGGCCAAGATTCCTCGCAAGCCTTCAGTTCGGTCAATGCCGCAAGGTCGGCCGAGACCCCCGCGAGCCTCCAGTTTGGGGTGCCGGTCACCGCCTTGGGTGTCGCGGCCTCTGCAACCTTCAAGGATTCCGTGGGCGGCAAGACGACCCTGGGCGGGGACTTTCGGGATGTGAGCGGCGAGACGCGCGAGGATTTCCTCTATTCAAAGGGCGCCTACGCCGATCAGCGATTCGCAGGCGGACGCCAGGCCTTCGAGGGAATCTTTGCCGAGCGGAGCCAGCCGATCGTCCCGGGGCTAAACGTCACAGTAGGGGTGCGGCTCGACCACTGGGAGGACAGCGACGGGCATATGAGGACCTCCGCCCTCTCGGGAGGGACGCTCATCCAGGAAAGCCTCTACCCAAACCGCTCGGGCTTGGAAATGAGCCCCAGCGCGGGAGTGTCCTGGGAGGCGGCAAGCGGGTTGCGGCTCCACGCCTCGGCGCAGCACGGCTTCAGGCAGCCCACGCTTAACGAACTCTACCGGCCTTTCCGCCAGGGCAACACCACCACGCTCGCAAACCCCGGCTTGGAAACCGAGCACGCCGACACTGGCGAGATCGGCGCAACCTGGTCACGCGGAGCTGCCACGTTCTCCCTGACCGGCTTTGTTGCGCGCCTCCTGGACCCGGTCGCAAACGTGACACTCACCCAGGGCCCCAGCACCTCCCCGTTGTTCGGCTTCCTGCCGGCCGGCTCCACGGGCCAGGAGCGTCTAAACCTCGGGAGAATCGACACGCGAGGGGTGCAGCTGGACGCCGGGTGGGCTCCCTTGGCCACGCTCAGGCTCGAGCTCTCCGCGGTCGGTGAATCTGCCACGGTCGGCGCGGCACCCGTTGCGCCCGGCCTGGTGGGCAACGCGCTTCCCGAGGTTCCGCGCTGGAACGCTTCGGCCGCCGTCCGCTGGCATCCAAATCGCTCCGTTTCCATCTGGGTCCGCGCAAGGGGCGCCACGTCCGCCTTTGACGACGATCAAAACCTCCTGCGCCTCGCTCCATATGGTGAGATCGACGCGTCCGCTCGCTTTCTTCTCTCCAAACAGGCCGAGGTGTTCGCGGGCCTGAGCAACCTCGGGAATGCGCGGATCGAGACCGCCCGCAGCACGCTGGGGGTCTATAACCTGGCGCCCGGGCGCACCGCGTCGGCTGGCGGCCGCCTCAGCTGGTAGGACGACTAAGGCACGGCCCAAGAGGGGCTTTTGCGGGGCTCGGACTTCCGCTTAACACACTCTTAGCGGTTTGATGGGGGTAATTAACTGAGCCGTTCACCGCTTCGGTGCTAGGATCGGGCCCATGAACTCGCACCGCTCCCCTCTCGAACTGCGCCGGATTGCCCCGGCGGCAGCCACGCAAGGCGTCCCCTCATGAGCGACACCCCCTTCCTCCTCATCACGGTGGGCTTCTTCGCCGTGTCCGTGGCCTTCTCCTACTTCTGCAACAAGGTGCGCTAAGCGCACACGCCTCCACCGTCTCCCATGGAAACAATCATTTTCGGCCTCATCGCCGTCGCCCTCCTCCTCTACCTCGTCGTCGCCGTGCTGCGGCCCGAGTGGTTCTGAGATTTCCAGCAATGAACAATCCCAATGCATGGTTCCAGCTCGCCCTTTACGTGGGCGCGCTTCTGCTCGTCACAAAGCCGCTCGGGCTGTACCTGGTAAAGGTGCTCGATGCGCAGGGCACCACGTGGCTCGACAAGATCGTGAAGCCGTTCGAACGGCTCACGTACCGGGTCTGCGGGATCAACCCCCATGAGGAGCAGGGATGGATTGCCTACACGATCTCGCTGCTCGCCTTCAGCCTCGTCGGGATGCTCGGCACCTACTTCATCCTTCGCTTCCAGGATCACCTGCCGCTCAATCCCCAGGCCCTGCCCGGCCTCGCGCCGCATCTGGCGTTTAACACCGCGGCCAGCTTCACGACGAACACCAACTGGCAGAGCTACTCGGGGGAGTCGACGATGTCGTACTTCTCGCAGATGGTGGCATTGGCCATCCACAACTTCACCAGCGCCGCGTCAGGGATCGCCATCGCGGCCGCGCTGGTGCGCGGCATCGCCCGCCAGTCGGCAAAGACCATCGGCAATTTCTGGGTGGATACGGTAAGGGTCACCTATTACCTGCTCGTCCCGATCTGCATCGTGTTCTCGCTCTTCCTCGTCTCGCAGGGCATGATCCAGAACTTCAAGCCGTACACGGTCGCCAAGACGTACGAGCCCTACACGATCCAGGTGCCCAAGACGGATGCAGCCGGCAAGCCGGTGATGGCCGCCGATGGGAAGACCCCGGTCATGGTCGATCAGTCGGTCGACACGCAGACCATCGTGCAGGGGCCGATGGCCTCGCAGATTTCCATCAAGATGCTGGGCACGAACGGGGGCGGCTACACCAACGCGAACGCCGCCCATCCCTTCGAGAACCCCACTCCGCTTTCCAACTTCCTCCAGATGCTCTCGATCTTCGCGATCCCGAGCGCCCTCACCTACTACCTCGGGAAGATGGTCAAGAACCAGAGGCACGGCTGGGCCGTGTGGGGCGCCATGTTCACCATGTTCCTTGTCGGCGTCCTCGTGTGCTGGAAGGCCGAGCTACACGGAAATCCAATCCACCAGAAGCTCGGCGTCGCCGTCGCGGACGGGAACATGGAGGGCAAGGAGGTGCGCTTCGGCATCTTCAATTCCGCGCTCTTTGCGACCATCACGACCGACGCCTCCTGCGGGGCCGTGAACTCCATGCATGACTCCTTCACGCCCATCGGTGGCCTGGTGCCCCTGTTCAACATCGAGACCGGAGAGGTGATCTTCGGCGGTGTGGGGGCGGGCCTCTACGGCATGCTGATCTTCGTTGTCCTGGCGGTCTTCATCGCCGGACTCATGGTCGGGCGGACCCCGGAGTACGTCGGCAAGAAGATCGAGGCCTACGACGTGAAGCTCGTCATGCTGGTCCTGATGGTCCTCTCGGCCACGATCCTGGGGTTCACGGCCTGGGCCAGCGTATCCGACTGGGGCCAAGCCGGGCTCAACAACTCCGGCCCCCACGGCTTCAGCGAGATCCTCTACGCCTACAGCTCAGCGGTGGGCAATAACGGAAGCGCCTTCGCGGGCCTCACCGCGGCGCCCGCGGACGGCAATCCGCACTGGGACACCACGCTCGGGATCGCGATGCTCTTCGGTCGCTTCCTGATGATCGTTCCCATCCTGGCGCTGGCCGGCAATCTTGCATCCAAGAGGCTGGTTCCCGCGAGCGCGGGAACCTTCAAGACGGAGGGCGCGACCTTTGTGTTCCTCCTGATCGGTACGGTCGTCCTTGTGGGAGCCCTCACGTTCCTGCCTGCCCTGGCCGTGGGTCCGATCGTTGAACACTACCTCATGGGCGCAGGCACCCTCTTCTGAGTCCAAACCCAGCCTAACCATTTCAAAGTCCGCACGCGAACATGAGCACAAAAACAGTTTCACTCTTTGACCGGGACATCATGCGGAAGGCCGTCGTGGACTCCTTCACGAAACTCAACCCGAAGCACCAGCTGAAGAACCCGGTGATGTTTGTCACCTTGATCGGCGCCCTCCTCACCTTCCAGCAGCTCTTCACCTCGAAGGAGCCGTTCAGCTATGTCCTCCAGATAGCCCTTTGGCTGCTCTTCACCGTCGTCTTTGCCAATTTTGCCGAGGCCGTGGCAGAGGGCCGGGGCAAGGCCCAGGCCCGCGCCCTGCGCGCCTCGCGCAAGCAGCTGGTCGCCAAACGCCGCCTAAAAGATGGCACATTGGAGACCGTGGACGCCTCAGTCCTAAGAAAGGATGACCTGGTCGTCGTCGTGGCCGGCGAGCTCATCCCGGGCGACGGCGAGGTGATCGAGGGCGCGGCCTCGGTCGACGAGTCCGCGATAACCGGGGAGTCCGCACCCGTCATCCGCGAGGCGGGCGGCGACCGGAGCGCAGTGACCGGGGGCACCGGCGTCCTCTCCGACAGCCTCGTGATCCGCATCACCGCAAACCCGGGCGAGGGTTTCCTCGACCACATGATCAGCCTGGTCGAGGGCGCAACACGCCAGAAGACCCCGAACGAGATCGCGCTCACGATCCTCCTCTCGGCGCTCACCTTCATCTTCCTATTGGTCATCATCGCCCTAAAGCCATTCGGAATCTATTCGAACGTCGCGTTCACCATCACGGCGCTGATTGCCCTTCTGGTCTGCTTGATCCCGACCACCATTGGCGGTCTTCTATCCGCAATCGGGATCGCAGGCATGGATCGCCTCCTGCAGCGCAACGTCCTCGCCATGAGCGGCAGGGCGGTCGAGGCAGCGGGCGACATCGATGTGCTCCTGCTGGACAAGACGGGAACGATCACACTCGGCAACCGGATGGCCACGGCGTTCATCCCCGCCCCCGGCGTCTCGCCCGAGCGCCTGGCAGACTCTGCGCAGCTCGCGTCGCTTGCGGACGAGACCCCCGAGGGCCGAAGCATTGTGGTCCTTGCAAAGGACAAATTCCAGCTGCGCGGCCGGGATCTCTCGGCCAACCGGGCCTCGTTTGTGCCCTTCACCGCCCAGACTCGCATGAGCGGCGTGGACCTTGCAGCCACCAACGGGCTGGAGACCCGCTCGATCCGAAAGGGCGCGGCGTCGAACGTGAAGTCCTGGGTCGAGTCCCAGGGCGGCACGTTCCCGGCTTCCGTCACCGCGGCCGTCGACGACATTTCGCGCCAGGGCGGAACACCGCTTGTCGTGGCCGAGGACCGCGAGACCCTGGGCGTCATCTTCCTTAAGGACGTCGTCAAGGGCGGCATCAAGGAGCGTTTTGCCCAGCTGCGCGCGATGGGGATCCGGACCGTGATGATCACGGGCGACAATCCGCTCACCGCTGCCGCCATTGCGGCCGAGGCCGGTGTCGATGACTTCCTGGCCCAGGCCACGCCCGAGATGAAACTCGCCCGCATCCGCGAGGAGCAGGCGGCGGGACACCTGGTCGCGATGACCGGAGACGGCACCAATGACGCACCCGCGCTCGCCCAGGCGGACGTGGGCGTGGCCATGAACACCGGCACTCAGGCCGCAAAGGAGGCGGGCAACATGGTCGACCTGGACTCCAACCCCACGAAGCTCCTCGACATCGTCGAGATCGGGAAGCAGCTGCTCATCACTCGCGGCGCCCTCACGACCTTCAGCATCGCCAACGACGTCGCCAAGTACTTCGCGATCATTCCCGCCATGCTGGTCGGCGTCTTTCCGGCAATCGCGCCCCTGAACGTCATGCACCTGGCGTCCCCCTTAAGCGCGATCTTAAGCGCCGTGATCTTCAACGCCCTGGTCATCATCGCCCTGATACCCCTGGCGTTAAAGGGCGTAGCCTACCGCCCGATCGGCGCCGCCGCCATGCTTCGGCGCAACCTCTTCATTTACGGCCTGGGCGGCATCATCATCCCGTTTGTCGGCATCAAGGTCATCGATGTGATCGTTAACGCAGTCCATCTCGTCTAACCATGAAAACGCTCTTTCACGAACTTAAGACCTCGCTGCTCCTGACTCTCGTCTTCGCCGTGCTGCTCTGCGGCGCGTATCCGGTGGCGATCTGGGCCGCCGGCCAGGCGCTCTTCCCCGCCAAGGCCAACGGAAGCCTGATCGTTGACAAAGACGGCACCGTGAGGGGTTCGACGCTCCTCGCACAGAACTTCTCAAGCGACAAATATTTCCAGCCCAGGGCGTCGGCCGCGGGCACGGGTTATGATGCGACAAGCTCCGGGGGCACGAACTTCGGGCCCACCAGCCAGAAGCTCAGCGACAGCATCAAGGCTGCGGTCGCCGCTTACCGCTCCTCAAACGGCCTTGCGGCGGACGCGCAAGTCCCGGCAGACGCCGTGACGAGCTCGGCCAGCGGTCTTGACCCTCATATAAGCGTGGCCAACGCGCTCATCCAGGTGGGCCGTGTCGCGAAGGCCCGTAGCCTTCCCGTCGAAAACGTGCAGGCCCTCGTTGCGGCAAACACCGAAGGCCGGGATTTGGGAGTCTTTGGCGAGGCAGGGGTGAACGTGCTCCGCCTAAACGTCGCCCTGGACGACCTGAGCCGGGCGCCGTCAGTCGGCGTAAAATGACACCGCTGTGTCCGAATACCTAGAGCGAGCCAAGACGTGGGGCTACCTGCTGGTGGCAATCGCCAGTTTCTTGGTTGGCGTTGCGCTGGGGCAGCTGGGCGCCGTGCGCGCACCGGGGCATTCCCGGGCCGACTGGCCCGCACCGCCTGCCCACCCGCGCTCCCTCCAGCCGTGACTCCGGGCTCACCGGCCTGCCCGCGTGGGCCTCGGGTGGCTTGCGCCCATCCCGAGTGTCTCCACAATAGGGGTGGCCCATGACCGACTCACGCCCCGACCCTGATGCCCTCCTGGCATCCCTAAACCGCGAGGAGCAGCGCGCGCTTCGGGGCAAGTTGAAGGTCTTCTTCGGGATGTGTCCCGGAGTCGGGAAGACCTACGCGATGCTCAGGGCCGCCCAGCAGGAGCTCCACGACGGAGTGGATCTGGTGGTCGGTATCGTGGAGACCCACGGCCGCTCCGAGACCGAGGCGCTCCTCACGGGTCTTCCCTTAATCCCGCGCAAGGAGATCGACTACAAGAATATCAAGATCACCGAGATGGACCTGGAGGCGATCCTCGCGCGCAAGCCGCGCCTGGTCTTGGTGGATGAATTTGCCCACACCAATGCGCCCGGATCGCGCCACCCGAAGCGCTACCAGGATGTGGTCGAGCTCCTCGACGCGGGCATCGACGTGTTCACAACGCTCAATGTCCAGCACATCGAGAGCCGGGCCGATGCGGTGCGCCAGATCACGGGAGCGAACGTGCACGAAACCGTGCCGGACTCGGTTTTCGGGATGGCGGACCAGATCGAGCTGGTCGACCTGACGCCCGAGGCGCTTCGCGAAAGGCTGAGCGAGGGGAAAGTCTACATGGAGGGCCGGGCGGCCGCAGCCGCCGAGAATTTCTTTAAGGACACCCACCTGACGGCGCTCCGCGAGCTGGCCCTGCGCTTTGTCGCCGAGCACGTCGATAAGCGGCTGCGCGAATTGCGGTCGGTCGGCACGTTCAAGACGGTGTGGCGCTCGGGGGAGCGGCTTCTTGTGGCCGTGGGTCCGAGCCCGTCCTCCACCCAGCTTGTCCGGTGGACGCGCCGGATGGCGGCGTCCCAGGGTGCCTCGTGGGTCGCCGTGAGCGTGGAGGGGGCCACCCCACTGGAAGCCGACGCGCAGCGCCGCCTCGAGAAGAACCTTTCGCTGGCACGGGAGCTCGGCGCCGAGATCGTCGTGACCCACGACAACGATGTGGCCGACGCCCTGGTCAGGGTCGCCCTCCAAAATAACGCCACGCAAATTGTGGTGGGTAAGTCGCGCAGCCCCTGGTGGCTCGACGCCATGCGGGGAGGCAACCTGGTCGACCGTCTGCTCCGAATAGGCGGCTCGATCGACATCTACGTGGTGCCTGCGGAGCGTTCCGCGGAGAAGCCCATGAATTGGCTGGACTGGCGCCCCACGGCGGCTTCACCCGCCCGGGAGTACGCGGAGGTCTTCGGCGTCCTGGCCGCGCTCTCGCTCGCAAGCTGGTTCATCGTGCCCCATTCGGGGTACCTGTCGGTGGGGCTGTTTTTTCTCCTGGCCGTGATCGTGCTCAGCCTGCGGGTGGGACCGGGGCCCGTCTTTGTCGCGGGCGTGGCTAGCGCATTGACCTGGGACTTCCTCTTCATCCCCCCGGTATTCACGTTCACCATCGCCCGGTTCGAGGACGGCCTCATGTTCTTCACGTACTTCGTCGTGGCCTTCATCTCGGGGCAGCTCACTGCACGCGTGAGGGCCCAGGAGCGAAACGAGCGGATGCGCGAGGACCGCGCCACCGCGCTCTTTCACCTGACCCAGGCCATCAGCTCTGCACGGACGCTCGACGACGCGGTCTTTGCCGCGCTGCGACAGGCCGACAAGTATTTCGGGGCAAAGACCGCCCTGCTCCTCGACGATGGCAACGGCTCAGCCCTCCTGCCCCATTTTGCGGGCTCGTTCCCGGTCAACGACAAGGAGCGCGGGGTCGCCGATTGGGCCTGGCGCAACCGCAAGAAGGCGGGCCGATTCACGGACACGCTCCCTTCCTCCGAGGGCTTCCACCTGCCGCTCATCCGCGATGACGCCGCCATCGGGGTCCTGATCCTCAAGATGCCGGACGAGGCGACGCTCTCCCTCGCCCAGCGAGACCTCGCAGAAAGCTTCGCCAGCCAGCTCGCCCAGCTGGTCGAGCGCGAGCAGCTCCGCGCGGCGGGCGAACGGGAGAAGCTCCTGGGAGAATCCGAGAAACTTCATCGCACGCTCCTTGACGGGGTCTCGCACGAGTTGAAAACGCCGCTTGCCGTCCTAAGCGCCGCCGTCGAAAACCTGGCGGCCGCCGACGAGGCAACCCGGTCCGACCTGGCCGACGAGATCAAGACCGCCACCCGAAGGTTGAATCGGCTCGTGAACAACCTCCTGGACCAGACCCGCCTCGAGTCGGGTGCCCTGCGCCCGCGGCTCGACTGGTGCGACGGTCACGACCTGGTGAACGCAGCCGTGGAAGGCGTGGCAGAGTTGCTCGAGGGCCACCCCTTTGAGACCAATCTTCCCCAGGACCTGCCGCTTTTCCGGGCCGACTCTGCCCTGATGGAACAGGTCATCGCAAACCTGCTGCTCAACGCGGCGTTGCATACGCCCCAGGGAACGCCCATCTTCCTGGCGGGCGGCTTGGACCGGGCAAAGTCACGGATCTACTTCACGGTGGCTGACCAGGGTCCAGGGCTGCCTCCAGCGATGCGTGAACGCCTCTTCCAGAAATTCCAGCGCGGGGACGCCGCAAAAGCGGGCGGCCTGGGCCTGGGCCTTTCGATCATCCGGGGATTCGTGACGGCCCAGGGCGGGGACGTGGTCGCGGGGGAGAACCCGGGAGGGGGCGCCGTCTTCACCGTGTACCTCCCCTACAGGGCCCACGGCGAGGTCCCCGAGGAATGACATTTTATGAGTCCTGCAAAATTGACGGTGCTGGTGGTGGACGACGAAGTGCAGATCCGCCGCCTGCTCAAAATCACCCTTGAGGCGACAGGGATCCGTGTCCTTGAGGCCGACACGGGCCGGATAGGACTCGAGGAGGCCGCACGGTCCCACCCCGATGCCGTCGTGCTCGACCTCGGCCTGCCCGACATGAGCGGGCTGGAGGTGCTCAAGCATCTCCGCGAGTGGTCCAAGGTCCCCGTCCTCGTCCTCACCGTGCTGGCCGCCGAGGGCGACAAGGTCGCGGCGCTCGACGCCGGCGCCGACGACTACCTGACCAAGCCCTTCGGCTCGGCGGAGCTTCTTGCTCGGCTACGCGCCATCCTGAGGCGCATGCCCGAGGAGAACGAGCCCACTTCGATCAAGTTTGGGGACATCGAGGTCGACCTGAGTTCGCGGACAGTCCGGAAGGGCGGAGACGAAGTGCGGCTTACGGCCAAGGAGTACGCCATGCTGCGCCTCCTGGTCGTCCACCGGGGAAAGGTCGTCACCCACGGCCAAATGCTGCGCGAACTCTGGGGGCCCAAGGCCGAGGAGAACACCCATTACCTGAGGGTCCACATGACCCATATCCGCCAGAAGCTGGAGACCGAGCCCCACAAGCCCAAGCATCTGCGGACGGAGTCCGGCATAGGCTACCGTCTGGTCGAGGATTGAGCGGGGACCCTTAAATCACATCTAACGACTTATCAGGGGCTTAAAAAATTGTCCTAACTGGGTGATCTGCGGAGGATTCGGAGCGGATATCCGGAAGGGTTGAGATAGGGGTCGTGTTAGCCGCATCCCTGCGTAGAATGCACGCAATGAGAGATGCTTATGTCAAAGAGGCCCTGAAGGTGATCGATGACCCGAATATCCTGGTCAACGTGGTGTCGCGCCGCGTGAAGCAGCTGAAGCGCGGAAACCGACCCTTGGTCGAGTCGCTTGAGAAGCTGTCGGCAGAGGACACCGCCCTCCGGGAAATCATCGAGGGCAAGATCAGCTACGAATTGGCCAGCAAGACGGCCCGCAGTTAGGGTGACGGGGCCGAGCCGGGCCCACTCCTCCCTTCTTAGAGCCGGGCGAGCCTGACCCTTAGGTACTCAAACCCGGACACGCGCGTGTAGCTCGCCTCGGTTTCGACGCGGTCCTTGGCGTCGAGTATGGTGATGACGGCGATCTGCTCGACGCATTTCTGGAGCAGCGTCCGGATGAGGAGCCTCGCATGGGGCGCACCCAGGCACACGTGCGCCCCGAACCCAAAGGCAACATGGGGATTGGGCTTTCGGTCGAGGCGCACCTCCCCCGGGGCATCGAAGGCGGCCTCGTCCTGGTTGGCCGAAGCCCAGCAGAGCGACACCCGGCCCTTGGCTTTCACGGGAAACCCGTGGACATCGGTGTCCACCGGGCATACCCGGCCGATGTGGGTGAGCGGCGTCGCGACCCGGAAGAACTCCTCGACTGCATGAACGATGCGGGAAGGGTCCTTGCGCAAGAATTCAAAGGCCCCGGGGTTCCTGCCCAGGTACGCCAGGACCGAAGACACCGTGTGGATCACGGTATCGCGCCCGCCGGCGAAGGTTAGGTTGGCGTAGCCCATCATCTCCTCGCGCGTCAGGGCCCGCCCACGAAAGGTCGCCTTTGCCAACGCGCTGAAAAAATCTTCGCCGGGTTCTTCCAAGGCCCGGTCGAGCTGGCGGTTCAGGTAGGCCTCAAGCGACTCGCCCTTCTTCGCGCCGGCCCCGGCGTCGCGGAACACATGGGTTCCCCAGCCAATCCAGGTCTCTGCCTCCGTCTCCGGCACGTTCAGGAGGTAGGTGAGCGCCCGCGACTGGAGCGGCAGTGCAAACTCCCGGACCACCTCGACCGATTCGCGGGCCGCAGAGCCCAGCAGAAGCTCCGCCACCAGCGCCTCGACTCGGGCGATGACCGCCGGGTCCTTGGCCCTACGGAAAAAGGGCTCGACGATGTCCCTGTAGTCGGAGTGGTCGGGCGGGTCGGTCTCGATCGGTAGCTGCCTCACGGTCCGGACATCCTCCTCGGAGGGGATCGGAACCCTGAAAGGAGCATCCGAGCTGAATGTCTTCCAGTCCTTCGCGGCCCGGCGAACGTCCTCGTGGCGCAGGATCATTGGGACCGTCTCGCCTTGGAAAACGCACTTAAGGACGCCCGTCTCTTGTCGTTGATCTCGAAAGGGATCGGGTATGTTGCCCATGGAGTTTCTTTCGGATTTGGAGGGTGGAGTGCCCCTTGGGGTTGATTCCCAACCCTTCCGTTCGGTGGAGGAAAGTCAAATCCTTGCGGACACTAGCATCGGCCGGGAGAGAGGCTCGGATCCCCGACGCACTCATTCAGCACGATGCGGCTCAAGGCGCCGGCCTTTGACTGGCGGACCTGCAACCCGCTCGGACGCGGGACAGGCTTCCAAGAAGAAAACCCGTCACCGCTCAATGACATGCCGCATGGCCCCGACTGCGGACCTCTTCGCGTCCGCCTCCGTGGGCTCCCATCCCTCTTCTTCGATGGGCCCCGCGGCCGTGACAAGCGCCCAACGCCACATGTCATGCTGCCGCCTCTCGGTTAATGCGAACCCGGGGTAGCCCGGGTCGCACGTGACCTCGAGGGTGTTGAGCGAGAATTGGCTCGATGAGGAGGCAAAGGAAGCCTCCGCGTCCGAGGCGATGTCTCGAAATGAACGCCAGATGGGAATGATGAAGAGCATGGGAGTAATGAGGGCCTTCGCTCACCCTATCCTTAATGCCTTTCAGTTGCTATGGGGTGTTGACCCGTGCCTGCCCCAGGGTCGTCGAATCCTGTTCACATACGGGCAGGAGCCTAAGGGCAACGCGAGGTGGGACCAACCTCACCCCGCAAACCCTAGTGCTTTCCTCCCAAAGGCCACCTGCAGGGCCGGCAGAACCCAAGGGAATCCTACAATACCGCATGGACGTCCCCGAGCACCGCAACGGCTAGGGACCTCGCTTCGTAGTAGCGCAGGACGAAGTATTCCTGGATAACTTGAAACCGCAGGCACAGTCCGCGGACAATGTGGGTCGAAGGTGTGATCAAAAGGTCGTTCAGAATGGCAAGGGCTTCCGCGTGGAGCGCCTTCAGTTCATGGAGAGTCTTCTTCAGCAAAATGAGGAGTTTTTTGGCCTGAATCGATCCGGACGAGGATTTGCGGACTCTAGAGGTCGTTTTTTTCACCCCCCCACCCTACACGCCTTACTGCCATAATCGCTATGGGGTTAACAACTATTGCTCGTTTTATCTCATTTCATCATGAGATTATATGTTTTATAAGCGATTGGCGCCGACAATTTGGGTATGAAGCTATCGGTTTGGGCAAAGCGAGAGGGAATTGGCTACCAGGCGGCTTGGCAGATGTTCAAGGGTGGAAAGCTGCCGCTACCTTCCCACCAGTTGGCAACCGGCACGATCATTGTCGAAGACGCCCCGGTTGGCCCGAACGGGGCGGCGCTCTACGCGCGAGTGTCCTCGCACGACCAAAAGAAGGATTTGGAGGCCCAACTTGGCCGATTGGCGGCCTACGCGATGAGCCGGAAGCTGAACGTGGTCGGGAACGGTATCTGAAGTAGGTAGCGGTCTTAACGGACACCGGCGCGGCCTGATGCGGTTATTGCGCGACCCGAAGGTGCAGACGGTTGTGGTGGAGCACCGGGACAGGCTGATGCGATTTGGGGCCGAGTATGTGGAGGCAACCCTGATGGCACAAAACCGGCGCCTGCTTGTCGTTGATGAGAGCGAGCTCAAGGATGATCTTGTTCAGGATATGATTGCGGTGCTGGCCAGCATGTGTGCCCGCCTCTACGGGCGGCGTTCCGCCAAGAACAGGGCGGCAAGGGCCATGGCTTGCCTCCAGAAAGACGACGCTTGATCACGATCACCGCCAAGCTTCGTGACACTGCCAGCTTT
>Ga0302267_10000434_pt1 | contig 55871 bp, 53 predicted proteins | sample III_Bog_E1_3_FD_194555 | JGI IMG/M metagenome (GOLD analysis project Ga0302267, IMG submission 194555) | Peat permafrost microbial communities from Stordalen Mire near Abisko, Sweden - III_Bog_E1_3 | ecosystem: Environmental > Terrestrial > Soil > Wetlands > Peat | place: Sweden: Abisko...
CTCTACGGGCTTCGCTGGCATCTGGCAGTGAGCTGGCGGTAGAAGCTTTCCATTACAAATAATGCTCCGGGACCGAAAACGAATGGCTGCCAATTATTCTTCTTTGGAAGGAAATACATTTCCCATGCGTCGAATCTGCGCGCCCACTCCACGAAGCTTCTCTTCGATGCGCTCGTAGCCCCGATCCATGTGGTAAACGCGGTCAAGAATCGACTCGCCGTCTGCAACGAGCGCGGCGAGAACAAGCGACGCCGAAGCGCGCAAATCAGAACACATGACAGCGGCGGACGAGAGGCTTGTAGCCCCGCGCACGGTGGCAGTGCTGCCGTCAACTTTGATATTGGCCCCCATGCGTACCAGTTCCTGAACGTGCATGAAGCGATTTTCAAAGATGTTCTCTCTCACCAGGCTCACGCCTTCTGACTGCGTGGCGAGCGCCATGTACTGGGCCTGCATGTCCGTAGGGAAGCCGGGATACTCCTCGGTGGAAATATCGGCGGCGCGAAGCGGCCCATCGGCGCGGACGCGTATGGCGTCAGGTCCGAGGATGTCGATGCGGGCGCCTGCTTCCTGGAGCTTGGTGATCACCGCGCCCAGGTGAGATGGGTTGCAATTGGCAACAATAAGATCGCCCTTCGTAATGGCCCCGGCAACCAGCAGTGTTCCAGCTTCGATGCGGTCGGGATTGATGCGGTGACGCGCGCCGTGAAGGCGGGACACACCCTGCACACGAATGGCTGATGTGCCGGCGCCCTGGATCTTCGCGCCCATGGCCGTGAGCAAAGCGGCCAGATCGCTGACTTCAGGCTCGCGCGCACAGTTCTCCATCAGAGTTTCGCCTTCAGCCAGAACGGCAGCCATAAGCAGGTCTTCCGTTCCAGTAACGGTGATGCGGTCGAAAACCAGATGCGTACCCTTGAGACGGTCAGCACGGGCTTCAAGATAACCGTGCTCCTGCGTAATGGTGGCCCCCATTCGCTCGAGTCCCTTGATGTGCAGATCAATTGGGCGGCCGCCGATGGCGCATCCGCCGGGCATGGCGACGCGGGCAATCCCTGCACGGGCGACAAGAGGCCCGAGAACCAGAGAGCTGGCGCGCATGGTCTTGACAATCTCGTACCTGGCCTCAGGTTCCGAGAGGACTCGACAATTGATGGTGGTTCGATGTTGGGCGCGGCCATAGCCGAGTTCGACTTCGGCCCCCATCGATGAGAGCAGCTTGCGCTCGGTCTCGATGTCGCGTACCTGGGGGATGTTCTCGAGGATGACTTCTTCCTCGGTCAGAATGGCGGCAGCCATGCAGGGCAGCGCGGAGTTCTTTGCGCCGGAAACGCGCACCGTGCCAACCAGCGGATTGCCCCCGCGAATGACGAACTTATCCATGAATAGTGATGGGCTCCATGGTCAGTGTAAATGCGGGTGTCTGGTTGCTGCTGTGTAGCCGGCTGGGGGGCTTGAGATGTGGAACGGTTCAGGCTCCAACGATGACAGAAAGCCGGAATTGAGGAGGCGGGTATACTTTCTGAGTTGCTTGTTGCCCCGCCAACACAGGGCTTTGAGGAGAAAGTGAAATGACGGCGAGTAGAGTCCGGTTTCGCTCGGCTGTTTTTGCAGCACTTGTTCTGGCAGCGATGGAAACGTTTGCAGCGCAGGGCTTCGCTCAGGCGTCAACTTCAGCCAGCCGCACTGCTGTCAGGTCCATCCCCACCATCGTGCAGAAAGACGGCCATTTCGCGCTGATGGTCGATGGCGCGCCCTATCTTGAGTTGGGCGTTCAGGCCAACAATTCAAGTGCGTGGCCAGCGTATCTCGACAGGGTATGGCCCGCGGCGGAGACGCTCCACGCGAATACCGTGGAGCTGCCGATCTATTGGGAACAGTTGGAGCCTGTCCAGGGCAAGTTCGACTTCAGCGTCGTGGACCTGATTCTGAAACAGGCGCGCGAACACCACCAGCGGCTGGTGCTGCTGTGGTTTGGAACGTGGAAGAACGGAAGCTCGCACTACACGCCGGATTGGATCAAGGCCGACCAGGGAAAGTATCCATTTGTTGTGGGCAAGGACGGGCAGACGGTTGATTCGCCGTCTCCGTTTGCTCCGGCGCGGCTTGAGGCAGATAAGACCGCCTTCCGCATGCTTATGCGGCACCTTGCAACTGCAGATCTACAGCGCACTGTGATCATGGTGCAGGTGGAGAATGAAGCAGGCGAGTGGGGTGGCGTGCGCGACTACGGCCCGGCTGCGGAAAAAGTCTTTGCCGGCGCAGTTCCGGACGCGCTGGTGAAGGCACTGGGCAAGCAGCCTGGGACCTGGAGCCAGGTATTCGGCGAGGACGCCGATGAAACTTTCATGGCCTGGTCGATCGCCACGTACATTGAGCAGGTGGCGGCGGCGTCCAAGCAGGAGTATGCGCTGCCGCTCTATGTGAATGCGGCGTTGCGCGACCCGTTTCATCCGGGCAAGGCGCCGAACTACGAGTCGGGAGCACCGACAGACAACAACATCGACTTGTGGAAGATTGCCGCGCCTTCAATAAGCATTGTCGCGCCCGACATCTACATGGCGGAATACCCGAAGTACATGAAGGTGATGGAACTCTACAAGCGCACCAACAATCCGCTGCTCATTCCGGAGACGGGGAACTCAGCTGTATTCGCACGATATGTGTTTGCGGCAATCGGGCAGGGTGCCATCGGCTGGGCGCCGTTTGGGTTGGACCTGACCCGCTACAGCAACCAAACTACGGGTCCGGAGGCCATGGAGCAGAGTGCGCTGAAGCCGGTCGCGACGCAGTATGCGCTACTGGCGCCGATTGCTCGCAAACTCGCGGCAGGAAATCTCGCCGGCAAGGTTCGTGGAACGAGCGAGGACCCAGACAATCACACGCAGACGCTTGACTTCGATCGGTGGCAGGTCGTGCTGCGGTTTGGAATGCCAAGTTTCGGCAACGGCATGACGCCAAAGGGCAACACACCGCCCGATGGGGGAGCGGTGCTTCTCGAACTGGGACCGGACGAGTATCTGATTGCCGGCCACCACGTGCGAGTGGACTTCAAGCCGACGTTTGCGCCGGGCAAGAAGAGGCTGTGGATGAAGGTGGAGGAAGGCAGCTACGACGCGGCAGGGAACTGGAAGATGGCCCGCATCTGGAACGGCGACCAGACGGACTACGGCCTGAATTTGAAGGCGGATGAGAATGTTCTGCTGCGGGTGAAACTGACGACGTATTAAGAACTAAGCAACATCAATCGAATGGGCTGCTGCTTGATCCGGTTTTCTACAGCTCGAAGCTATTGTCCTCGATAGCAAGCCGCACGTTGCCGTCGGACTTGGCCAGGCGGCGAACTGCTTCTGGCTTGTCGACTCGCGCCTTGAGCATAACCAGCGCAACAGGAACACTGCGACCGGCGCTCTTGATGGTCTCGACGGCGGTGGGCCGGTCGATCTTGCAGGCCGACATGAGAATGCGAATACCGCGCTCGACGAGCTTGGAGTTCTGCATGTGCACGTTGACCATCAGGTTTTCGTACACGTAGCCCATGCGCGTCATCGCGCCCGTGGTGATCATGTTTAAGACCATCTTCTGGGCGGTACCGGCCTTCATCCGCGTGGAGCCAGAGATAACTTCGGGACCAACTTCGGCAACAATCACGATGTCGGCAGCGGCGGCGATGGGTGAGTCCTGGTTGCAGGTAACAGCTGCGGTGTGCGCTCCGCGTGCTCGAGCATAGGCAACTGCGGCGACAACGTAAGGGGTGCGACCGGAAGCTGACAGGCCGATGACCATGTCTTTGCGGGTAGGCCGGCGGCGAGCGATGTCGCGCTGGCCGAGTTCCTCAGAGTCTTCATTCACTTCGACGGCAGATGCCAGAGCCTTGGGGCCTCCGGCCATGATGTACTGCACTTGCCCCGGTGCGGTCGAGTATGTGGGGGGGCACTCAGAGGCGTCGAGAGCAGCGATGCGACCGCTGGAACCGGCACCAATATAAATAAGACGCCCGCCATCGCGGAGACATCGCGCAACCTGGTCAATTACCTGTGCTATCTCAGGAAGTGCTTTCTTGACTGCGGCTGCTACCTTGGCGTCTTCGTGGTTGATGATGCGGGCAATTTCGAGAGCTGACTTGGTATCAAAGCCTTGAGAAGCTTCGTTTTGGCTCTCGGTAGTCAAATCTTGAAGCAGGGTGGCCGGGTCTTTTTTGATGTCGTGCTTCTGGGCGCCGGTCTCTTCCTGCATCGCGGAACTCGTCAGCATGCGTATGCTCCCAATTAACAATTGTAGCCGGTATCCGCGCAACTGCCGAGAGAATTCTGCCAGCCAGTCCCCTCCATCTAAGCTCCTCAACCGCTAAATCGTTAAAGCGATATAGAACCGAGTTCTCTGCGCACAGCGTCGTGAAAGGCCGGACGAATCTCACGGATCAATTGGCTCTTGCGGTCGGGCCAGGTGCGGTTGGTGAGCAGCACCGCGGCAACGTGCGCATCGAGATCGATCCAAAGAGAACAACCGCTGTAACCAAGGTGGCCGATGGAGTGGGGAGAGAAGTGGCTGCCGGCTGAGGAACTTGGTGAAGGCGTGTCCCAGCCGAGGGCGCGGCAGCCTGTGGGGGGAACCTGGCGCCGCGAAAAGAGCTCGATGGTCGAGGCATCAAAGATGCATCCGTTGCCGCGGGCCGCGGCCAGAACTTCGGCTGCAAAGAGAAGAAGATCAGGCACATTGGAGAAGAGGCCGGCGTGGCCAGCGGCTCCTTTAAGTATCCATGCGTTCTCGTCCTGCACCTCACCCTGTATTGGACGCATCCGCAGAGTGGAGTCTAATTCAGTTGGCGAGATCAGGGCGCGCAGGGCAGTCGGCGGGCAGAAGCCGGTGTGGGTCATGCCAAGGGTCTCGAAGAGCTCGCGGCGCGACCAGGTAGCAAGATGTTCATGCTTCAGAACTTCAAGAGCCTTGCCGAGCAGGATGAAACCGGGGTCGGAGTACTCGGCCCGCGTGCCAGGTTTGGCTTCAATGGGCAACTCAAGGCAAGCCCGGAAAAGCGCCGCAGGCGTGTGGGCAGCGTGGTAGAACTCAACGTAGCCGGGCAAGCCCGAGTTGTGGGCAAGGAGATGGCGCAGGGTAACGAGACGTGCCGGGCTGCCGGGTTCGCGGCCGACAACAAAGCCGGGAAGCAGGTCGCCGAGCGGCTGCTCCAGGTCGAGGTGGCCGTGCTGATAGTGGAGCATAGCGAGTGCTGTGGTAACGACGACCTTGGTGAGGCTGGCTACATCGTAGACCGTGTCTGGCTGGACCGCCGGAGAGTCCGGCTCGTATGTAAAGTGCCCAAGGCTGTCGATAACAACCGGTTCGCCAGCGGCAAACACTCCGTAAGCGCAGCCGGGAAATGCATGCGCGGCGATGGCGTCCGCGAGGACACTACGGGTGCGCGGAAAGTCGAGTTTCGCTGTGGCCTGAGTCATGACGTCTTACGAAGTATTGTCGCCGAAGACGCGGGATAAGAAACGCAGGATTTTTGTTCTTCTGGTTTTGAGCCTTTGAGCCTGCGGTGCCGGTCGCTAGGTTTGAGATTTAGGCTTGCCTACGAGCATCCACAAGAGTTCGAGTGCCATGGGCCCAGCGAGAGCCATGGTGACGAACCAGCCGGTGCGGGTGGAGGGATCTCCGGGCGACGAAGCGTAGACGACGAGGCAAAGAGACGCGTTGGCAAGGTAGGCTGCAAGCAAGGAGCTGATCGACCACTCCAATGCTGGAATGGAGTTGCGGCGAAGAATGAGAACCACGGCGCTTAAGAGCAGGATGCCGAGGCCAAGGCTGAGTACTGAGAAAGTCTGCCAGGCACTTGTTCCCGCGAGGTGAAGCAGAAACGGAACCTCGACGAGAACGGTGCCGATGCCCGAGAGCAGCGCGACACCGGAGATGACCCGCAAACCGGCAGGCGCCCTCTTGCTGCTTATCAAGGTTTGAACGGTGAGCCAAAGCGCAGGGAAGGCGAGAAAGAAGGGCAGCCCGGCGAGGAAATGCCACCAGTTGCCTTGATCGCCGGGAACGTGGAGCAAGACAGCATCGAGCGGAGAGGTGCTTACGGCAAACGGGAGAAACGGAACCACACAGGCAGCAAGCCAGACAATCAGCATAATGGCGCGGAGCCAGAACGGAAGCGAAAAGGTATCGGGGGGCAGGGAAGCAGCGCTGGGCTGGCGGGATGGGTAATTCAAGAGAACCTCCGCACTGGACTACGCTCCGGGCGAACCAGGGGTTCCGAATGTCGAATAGGAAGTCACCAAGTTTGATATTCCCGATGCCCACATGAGCAAAGGAGGAACAAACCGCCGTGAGCGTATGAAATTTGCCCAACTTCAGGGGCTATCCTGTTTCCAGCTATCGGAGGCGGGGATGTGGGCGTCAATAGAAATGGGGGAGCGGACAGGATGAAGGAAATGGGTCGGTTTTGTGCACGGGCGGGGGCAATCGTAGTGACACTGGCTTGGACGGCGGCTGCGGCAGCGCAGGATCAGCAAGCGGCTCCGCCATCGGCACCTGCGACCGGCACCTCAACCGTTGGTTCGGCAAGCACCACCGCTCCGCAAAAGGTGATCTACACCGTCCCCGCTGGAACGAAGATCTTGCTCCAACTGCGGAGTGCTGTGAACACGAAAAGCGCAAAGCCGGGCGATGGGGTGTACCTCGCGTCCACCTTCCCAGTAGTGGTGGGAACCCGTGTGATGATCCCCGCAGGCGTGTATGTGCAGGGCGTAGTGGACCGGGTGCAGCGTGCCGGGCATGTAAGAGGCCGGGCCCAACTCGATATGCACTTCACCTCAATCATCTTTCCCAACGGTTCGGTGGTTGAGATCCCGGGCCTGGTCAACAGCCTGCCAGGCGCCAGCAAGCAGAAAGTGAAGGACGACGGAGAAGGTACGATCGAGCAGCAAGCCGATAAGGCGCGGAATCTTGGCAAGATTGCCGAAGTCACGGTGCCGGCTGGCGGGACAGTTGGCTCGATTGGCGGTCTGGCAAGCGGTCATCCCCTTGCAGGGGGACTCGAAGGCCTGGGCGCGGGGCTGGCGGCTGCGGGGATTGCATCGCTCTTTACGCGAGGCGCCGATGTGAACATCGAAAGCGGAACGCAGGTAGAGATGGTGCTGCAGCGCCCGTTGCTGCTCGAGGAGGCGAACCTGTCGGATTCTCCGGCAAGGGAACTGGTTCCATCGCCGCAGCAACCAAAGCCAATGCCCAAACCTGCAAAGATGCAAATCCTCTGCCCAAGCGGAGGGCTCGGCTGCAGCTAATCCAGAAGGAGCGGTTCATTTAGAATCAGAATCAGATGCAAACGGGACCCAACGACCTCGAACCTATTCCTAACCCAGCCGCCGCGGACGAAAATGGTCCGGGCCTGCAAAAAACTGCGCCTCAGCCTCCGCTCGCTCACAAGCCGGAAGGGCTTGGCCTGTGGGTGAGGGATTTGCTGGTTTCGGCAGTTGCGTCCATCCTGATCATCACGTTTCTTTATCAGCCGGTGCGGGTTGAAGGTACCAGCATGCTGCCTCGCCTCGAAGACAGCGACCGCCTTTTTATCAACAAGTTTGTCTACCGCATCTCGGCCATCGAGCGCGGCGATGTGGTGGTGTTTCACTACCCGCGCGACCCGGAGAAGAGCTACATCAAGCGGGTGATTGCGCTTCCCGGCGACCGGCTGCGCATTGACCGCGGGGTGGTTTGGATCAACGGAAAGCGGCAGGTGGAAAATTACGTGCCCGAGGAGTTCCGCGACACCCGGTCGCTGGCGGAGACGGTGATTCCGCCCGGTTTCTACTTCATGATGGGCGATCACCGGTCAATCTCGTCCGACAGCCGCGAATTCGGCCCCGTGGAACGCTCCCTCATCTACGGAAAGGCCGTATTTGTCTACTGGCCGACCAGGGATGCCGGCGTAGTTCGATAGAACCCAAAAACTACCCGGGAATTCACCGGCCAAACCTGCTAAAATCGATTGAATCCACTCCCCGGAGACGCGATGCAGGCGATCCTGGCGCTCGAAGACGGGCGCATCTTCCGCGGCCATGGCTATGGCTCCCCTGGTGATTGCCAGGGAGAAGTTGTTTTTAATACTTCCCTTACCGGATATCAGGAAATCGCCACCGATCCCTCCTATGCCGGACAGATTGTCGTTCTCACCAATCCCCAAATTGGAAATTACGGCACCAACCACGCAGACAACGAAGCAGCACGCCCGTTTATCGAGGGCCTGATCGTCCGCGAGTTTTCGCCGATCAGCTCAAACTGGCGCTCGGAACAGGTCACCGACGAGTATATGGAGCGGTTTCAGGTTCCGGTGCTGGCCGAGATCGACACGCGCGCGCTGGTGCGGCACTTGCGCAACCATGGCGTGATGCGTGGGGTAATCTCGACCACTGAGACTGACACCGAAAAGCTGGTGGCGCGTGCGCGCAGTATTCGCAAGATGGACGGGACCGACCTGGCAAAGGTGGTCTCAACCAAGACGATCTTCACTTTTGACGAGAACGACAGCCGCAATCAGAGCGGAGCGGCGCTTTTGGCCGACGGGTTCCTCCCGACGAAGGATTCGAACGAGCGCAAGCTGCATGTAGTTGCATACGACTTCGGGATGAAGCTCAACATCTTGCGCATGCTCACTCGTGAGGGCTGCCGGGTAACGGTGGTTCCAGCCGAGACGAGCGCCGACGACGTACTGGCGATGAAGCCGGATGGCGTGTTTCTATCGAATGGGCCGGGAGATCCGGAACCGGTGGAGTATGCGGTCAAGTCGATCCGTCAGTTCATGGGACGGGTGCCGATCTTTGGCATCTGCCTTGGACATCAGCTTACCGGCCTCGCGCTCGGCGGAAAGACCTACAAGCTCAAGTTCGGCCACCACGGCGGCAATCACCCGGTGAGGAACAATGCCACGGGCAAGGTGGAGATCACGGCGCACAACCACAACTTCGCGGTCGATCCGGACTCGATCAACGCCAACGAGGTGGAGCTGACGCATGTGGACCTGAACGATCAAACGCTCGAGGGATTGCGGCACAAGACGCTGCCGCTCTTCAGCGTGCAGTACCACCCCGAGGCAGCGCCCGGACCGCACGATTCGCACTACCTTTTCCGCGACTTCCGCACGATGATGGAGGAGTGGAAGGGATGAACGTTGTTTGACGAACTGCTTGAGACTTGAAGGTACCAAGCCATGGCTTTGAAGAATTCTGAACAACTCGTTCTTGAGGGATGCGCGGAACAAAAGCGATCCGGTGCGTATTTCACTCCAAACGATGGAGTTAGGACGCTGGTGAGCTGGGCTGTTCGGCGCACCTCCGACCGCATGCTCGATCCGTCCTGCGGCGATGGTCGGTTCCTGGCCGCGCATCGGAAGAGCGTTGGAATCGAACAGAATGTCGAGTCCGCTAGCGTTGCGAAGCAGAGAGCTCCATGGGCGCTTGTTCATGAAGGCGATTTTTTCGCTTGGGCTGGTAGTACGAAAGAACGATTCGAGTGCGCTGTAGGCAACCCGCCTTTTATTCGATACCAGCACTTTACTGGAGACGTCCGTGCCAGAGCGCTCGCACTTTGCACGAAGTTAGGGGCGAGTTTCTCCGGCTTGAGTTCGTCATGGGCTCCATTCTTAGTCGCGGCTGCGGGCCTCCTAAGAGAAGGCGGTCGCATGGCATTTGTTGTTCCGGCGGAGATTGGTCACGCACCTTACGCTAGACCTCTTATCGAGTTTCTGCTAAGAAGTTTTCGGCACACACAGGTGGTAGCCATAAGAGACAAGTTCTTCCAGCATCTCTCTGAAGACTGCTGGCTACTCTATGCGGAGGGTTTCGGTGGAACGTCTACCTCATTACACCTCACAGTGGTGGATTCGTTCGTGTTTTCAGCGGAGCCTCCTCCGGCTACCATTTCCATTCCAGTGGCTGAGTTGCGCGATTCTTGGAAGATGCGACTTCGACCGTATCTTTTGCCGTCGACTGTTCGCGAATTCTATTTGAGAGCTGCTCAGGCGGACGGTTCATTTCGCCTGAATGAGGTGGCCAATATTGGAATCGGCTACGTAAGCGGTGATAATGATTTTTTTCACTTTCGGCCTTCAACGGCAAACCGATTGGGAATTCCGAAGACGCTGCTTCAGCCGACAGTCAGGAATGGTAGGGCGCTTCCGCCTGGGAATCTTACACGTCAAGTTATTGAGGAATGGTACGAGGCGGACGACCAGATGCTTTTGCTCAAGCTGGAAAAGACGACCCAACTTCCCATATCGGTAAAGCGCTACCTTGATTCCGATTCAGGCCATAGAGCGCGCGAGACGTATAAATGCCGTACCCGCGATCCATGGTACGTGGTGCCTGACGTAAAAACACCAGACTACTTTCTCACCTATATGTCGGGGCTCGAGCCCGGCCTTGTTCGAAACGATGCCACATGCACGTGCACTAACTCTGTTCATGGTGTTCACTTCACCGAGCCGGGAGCGATCCCACAAGTGTGTCGTGCGTGGGCTTCCCCATTTGTCCAGTTAAGTTGTGAAATCGAGGGGCATCCGCTCGGCGGCGGGATGCTGAAACTTGAGCCAAGGGAAGCTGGACAGATTCTTATCCCACACCCTGGCTTGGCTCCAGCGCTTCCACCCAAGACCATGACGGATGCTGTTTGTACGATGCGCGAATGGAGGCATTATGCCTCCAATTGAGAATCCAGATCAAAGGGTTTGCCAGTGGATCAACCTAAGGGACGCACTCCGTCGATTTGCAACGCATAGCGGAACAACTCAGAGCCAGATGCACATTAAGCCCCTGCACTGGTATGTAGCTTCCCGACTCGTCGTTGAGGGAGGCTTTCACCCGAACGACATTACTCCTCATCCTCCGTTTTCCGTCGTCAGACGAGGCGGTCGAGATCTCTTGGCTTACGAGCCCCAATGCGCAACGGGCGGGGAAGCAACCGTCCTCGGCGGTCTGAAGACTAAGAATGTCGACATTGTTGCCTTGAAACCTGGCCTTGGGCCTGTCTTGGCTATCTCCTGCAAGGGTATGACTGGGGCCTTTCGCAACCTGACAAATCGTATGGAAGAGACGATCGGAGAATGCACTAACCTCCACATTACCTATCCAGCGCTGGCACTGGGTTATCTGTTCGCCGTTCGTGCGAATCGCCGGATTGAGGAGGTCGTTTCCGCTTTGGCTCCGGAAGGCGCACGACCAGTGCGTCAGCTAGCCGCAAACGACATCGCGCTGCAAGAGGGCGGTCAGCCGGTCGAATCAATCATTCAGTTTCACTCGGCGTTAAAGGAGTTAACAGGGAGAAAAGGAATCCGGAATGACGTGAGTCGGTATGAGGCGGTCTCACTTGCTATGGTCGAGATGGCCGATGCTACAGCCGGAGAGATCCTTCAAACTTACCCCGCGGCGGACAGCCCTTTGAGATTAGAGGAGTTTTTTAAGACTCTCTACCTTCGATACGACGAACGGTTTGTGTATAGTGCCCCGGATCTCAAGACTGTGACGCAACGAATATGTTGGGCGCCTAATTCGCCGGCCTTATCGGAACCGATCATGAACGGGATTGACTACATTCCTCGCCTGGACGCCGATCCAGATTAATCACAATGAACCATACGCCCTTCACATATCTCAGAAACGAAGGTTTAACACCTCAATATTTCAGTAGAAAGAACAATGCCACGCAGAAATGACATACAGAAGATCTTGGTGATCGGCTCGGGGCCGATTGTGATTGGACAATCGGCGGAGTTCGATTACTCGGGTACACAGGCCTGCAAGGCTCTCAAGCAGGAGGGCTACGAGGTGGTGCTGGTGAACTCGAACCCGGCCACCATCATGACCGATCCCGAACTTGCCGACCGCACCTACATTGAGCCGCTCACCCGCGAGTATGTTGAAGAGATCATCCGCATTGAGGCAGAGATGCTGGCCAGTGGGCCGGGCCTGGCCTCGGGTGGAAACGGTAAGGACGGCTCAGGCATAAACCTTCCCGGCAAATTCGCCCTCTTGCCGACGGTTGGCGGGCAAACCGCGCTCAACCTTGCCGTCGACCTGGCCGATGCGGGCATTCTTGACCGCTACAATGTGGAGTTGATTGGCGCCAAGCTTGAAGCTATCAAGAAGGCCGAAGACCGGCTGCTGTTTAAAGACGCCATGTTGCGCATCGGGCTTGAAGTCTCGAAGTCGGCGCTGGTGAACAACCTCCGCGACGGCCTCGACTTTGCCTCCAAGCTGGGATTCCCTGTGCTCATCCGTCCGAGCTTTACGCTGGGCGGAACAGGCGGCGGTATTGCCTACAACCGCGAAGAGCTGATGGAAATCCTCGCGCGTGGGCTGGATCTTTCTCCGGTGCATGAATGCCTGATCGAGGAGAGCGTACTCGGCTGGAAAGAGTACGAGCTCGAGGTGATGCGCGATCTTGCAGACAACGTCATCATCATCTGCTCCATTGAGAACTTTGACCCCATGGGCGTGCACACCGGCGACTCGATCACCGTCGCCCCGGCGCAGACTCTCACCGACCGTGAATACCAGAAGATGCGCGACGCGGCGATCGCCGTGATGCGTGAGATCGGCGTAGAGACCGGCGGGTCGAACGTGCAGTTTGCAGTAAACCCGGTAGACGGACGCATGACGGTGATCGAGATGAATCCGCGCGTGTCGCGGTCCTCGGCACTGGCTTCGAAGGCAACAGGCTTTCCGATTGCCAAGATTGCCGCCAAGCTGGCCGTGGGCTATACGCTCGATGAAATTCCCAACGATATTACGCGCAAGACGCCGGCCTGCTTTGAGCCCACCATCGACTACGTGGTGGTGAAAATTCCCAAGTGGCAGTTTGAAAAGTTCCCCGGCTCGGACGAAACGCTTGGCCCACAGATGAAGTCGGTGGGCGAGGTGATGGCCATCGGGCGCACATTCAAGGAAGCGCTGATGAAGGCTTGGCGGTCGCTTGAATCCGGCAAGAAGACCGGTGCGGAGATCAACCTGGAGCCGCGGCGGCTGACGCAGAGGCTGGTGACGCCGCAGCCTGAGCGCCTGGGTTACATCCGCTATGCCTTCGAGCGCGGCATGACCGTGCGCGAGGTTGCGCGGCTGACGGGGATGGACCCGTGGTTTCTCCACCAGATTCGCGAGATCACGTTGGAGCAGGCGACCATCGCCAGCACAACTCCTAAAGAGATCAGCGCCGAGCGCATGCTTCGCCTGAAACGCCTGGGCCTGAGCGATGAACGCATTGCGACGGAGTGGAAGCTCGAAGGCCACGCCGGCACGCAGAAGGTAAGGGAACTGCGCGAGGGGATGGGGATTCGACCAGTATTCAAGCTGGTGGATACCTGCGCTGCCGAGTTTGAGTCGATGACGCCCTACCTCTACTCGACCTATGACGAAGAGGATGAGGCCCCTCCAACCGACAAGCACAAGATCATCATCCTCGGGTCCGGTCCAAACCGGATCGGGCAGGGAATTGAGTTTGACTACTGCTGCTGCCACGCTGCCTTCGCTCTAAAGGACGACGGCTACGAAACGATCATGGTGAACTGCAACCCCGAGACTGTCTCCACCGACTACGACACCAGCGACCGGCTCTACTTTGAGCCGCTGACGCTCGAAGATGTGCTGGCGGTTTACGACCATGAGCGATCGTCTGGCGCGCCGATTGGGATGATTGTGCAGTTTGGCGGTCAGACTCCACTGAACCTGGCGCAACGTCTGCGCGCGGCAGGAGTGCCCATCATCGGGACCTCGCCGGAGTCGATCGACCTGGCGGAGGACCGCAAGCGGTTTGGCAAGCTGCTGGAGGAGCTGGAGATTCCCCAGCCTCCAGGCGGAACGGCGACCAGCGTGGACGAGGCTCTGGCAGTGGCTGAGCGGATCGGCTACCCGGTGCTCGTCCGTCCCAGCTACGTGCTCGGCGGCCGGGCGATGGTAATTGCCTACGACGCCGAAGCGGTTTCGGAGTACATGAAGCAGGCTGTCGAGTACTCGCAGGAGCGGCCGGTGCTCGTGGATCACTTTCTGGAGAGCGCCGTCGAGGTCGATGTGGATGCACTATGCGACTCGGAGGACGTTTTGATTGCGGGCATCATGCAGCATATTGAGGAGGCAGGTATTCACTCCGGTGACTCGTCGTGCGTGCTGCCGGCGGTCGACATCCGGCAGGAGACGCTGGAGACGCTGCGGAAGTACACACGGAAGCTTGCGCTTGCGTTGAAGGTGGTAGGGCTGGTGAACCTTCAGTTCGCAATTCAGCGCGATGCGGCTGGCAACGATCACGTGTATGTCATCGAGGTGAATCCTCGGGCTTCGCGCACGGTGCCGTACGTTTCGAAGGCGACTGGGATTCCCCTTGCAAAGGTGGCAGCGCGGTTGATGACTGGCCGCAAGCTCAAAGAACTGCTGCCCACGCAGTTGGCGTCGGGTAAGGACCTTGAGACTGGAACTCACTACTACGTGAAGTCGCCTGTGTTTCCGTGGTCAAAGTTCGCGGGGGTGGATACGGTTCTCGGGCCGGAGATGCGGTCGACCGGCGAGGTAATGGGCGTGGCGAGCACCTTTGGCGAAGCGTTTGCCAAGGCACAGCTCTCCGCCGGCCAGGTCCTGCCAACGGAGGGCACCGTCTTTTTCAGCGTGAACGACCACGACAAGTCAGCGACCACCGAGCTGGTTCGGCGCTATGTTGAGCTGGGCTTCAAGATTGTGGCCACTGAGGGCACAGCGAACGTGCTGGAAGCGGCGGGCATGACCGTGGAGCGGGTCTTCAAGGTCAAGGAAGGGCGTCCAAACGTGGTGGACCTGATCAAGGGCGACCGGATCCAACTCATCGTGAATACGCCCCGCGGCCAGGATACGTTCTTTGACGAGAAAGCGATCCGCCGGGCTGCGGTAACGGCGAGGATTCCGACCATTACAACCATTGCCGCAGCGCAGGCCGCAGCCGAAGGGATCGCGTCGCTGCAAAAGAAGCAGAAGAGTGTCTACGCCCTGCAACAACTGCACGCGGCGACGTTTGGCTGAGGAGCCTGGGATGAGACCAGCGAGGGAACCAGCCAGGCATGGCATGGGCACTCTCAGGCGCCGGTCAGCTCTTTGAGAAAGGCGAGATACTCCCTGCCGTAATCGCCCCAGCCGCCAATGGACTTGACCCGCTCGAGACCAGCGGCGCGCATCTGCTTCTGCAGATCCGGCTGATCGGCAAGCTGGGTGAGCCTGTCGGCAATAGCTTCCGCTGACCGGATGGGGACTTCGAAGCCCTCGACGCCGTCGGTGAACAGGTCGGAGCCTCCCGTGTTGGTGGAGGCGATAACAGGGCAGCCGGAGGCCAGGGCCTGCCCCTGGACTAGCGCCAGCCCTTCCTCAATCGATGGCAATACCAGAACATGGCTTGCGCTCATGATCCCAGGCAGTTCGGATTGCGGGAGTGCGCCCAGAATCTCAACGCCGTCCGGAAGATGGCGGTCGAGCATGGGGCGGATCTCGTTGGCGACGCTGCCGACGATCCGTAGACGCTTGTTGGGGTGGGCAAAGGTCTCGAAGGCCTTGATGAGGTAGGGAACACCCTTGCGCAGGTTAACCTGTCCAATGAAGAGAACCTCAAAGCGATCTTTCGGAGGCTCATTGATTGCGATAAATCTCGATAAATCAACTCCATAAGGGAATTTCTTCACCTTATTTCGAGGAATCCCCATCAACTCGAATGATCGCCGCGCAAACTCCGATGGAACTGTGATCGCGTCGGCCTGGGCGTATTCGGCCTCTTCGCGCTCGATCACCCGCGGATCGCAGGCATCCTGGACAACTCCCCACAGCTTGTACTCTTCAGAGAGGATTTGATCCTGGAACCGAATGTGGGAAGAGCCGCGATCGCAGACGTAGCGGCCGCCGCGCTGCTGAACTCGGGCACCCGTGAGCAGACCGCATCCTGAAATGGCGACGACTACATCGCATGGTGGAATTCTGCCGGCAACCCAGCGGTCAAAAAGGAGTTGGTTCTTGAGAAACCATCCCCTCCAAGCAGGCGAGAGAAGATCGACACCGAAGCGTCCAAGGAGCATAAGCGCCGGGTGCAGGAAAGGAAAAGTGCTCACCAACTGCCGTGGCAGGCCCTCGCGCTTGAGGCGACCCCAGTTGAAACTCGAGTAGATCCTCTCGAGGTGCCCCTGGGCGTGCAACTGCCGTGCGAGATCAAAGTGGTGGAATGCCCCTGCGACAGACTGAACCACCCGGGGCTTTCGAGGATATTGATCGGAAGAAGGCATATGACCGATTGTTCCACGATTTGAAGAACCAACGAATGAATCACAGAAGCGACTAGCCTGAATTGAGTCAAATCGAGATGCCCCCGGCTTGAATGGGTTCCGGCCTCCCCCCGCTAAGCAGCGTTGAGACTTGGTTTAGAAGGGAGGGAGCAGGGACAGGCCAAGTGCCGACGAATCGGACTTCGTACTCAATCAGGCCGATAAGCTTGGACACCGGCAAAAAGACAGAAAGGAACGGTAGGCGGACATACATCGCGATGCGGATTTTAACTGGGAAACTATGACTACAGATTGGAGTTTATCGCGTTTCATTCGGAACCAGCCAAGCAAGGCAGATGTAGCTTCTTAGGGCCTTGCGAGCAAAAATCGTGAATCCGCCGTGTATTTCAGTCGGCTCGACGTTTAATCCCGAGCAACGCCACATGGGATGCCGTGCGATATAGATTCGGTCCCGAGTTCACCGTGCTGAGCATATGGACCGACTCGCACTCCTTGGAGATCTGCCTATAGTTGCCGAATACGGAGTAGGAGTAAAACAAGCCGTCGCCTTCGCTGATTGAGTACCCTTTTCCCTTCGTCTTGATTAGATTTGCAAAAGGCCATAGTCCTACGGCATTAATTGACTGCTTTATCAATCGCTGGGCCCTGCCACCCTGTCCGAAGTTGTTGACATCCGAGATGAATATGGCCTTGCGAGACACACGCAGCATCTCGGCTACTGCTTTTGATGGCTCCGGGATATGGTGCAGTGCGCCGTATTCGCAGGCGAGGTCAAAAGAACCATCTGCAAATTTGAGATTCATCGCATCGCCGTCGATAAGCTGTGTTTCCAACAAGCCTTTTCCATGCCCAATGCGTCGCAGCTCTGCGGAAGGCTCGACGCCGGTGATCGAGATATTCGGCACGCTGTCCCTGACTCTTATCAACGCACGCCCCGTCCCGCTGCCAATATCAAGGATTGATTGAATGCCAAACTGCTCAAGGATCGAGATCATGAATTGCAATGCGAAGCCGTGCTCGTCGGCTTCCTCCACATGCATTTCGTCATATTTCTGCGCTGTGCTGGCATAATAAGCCCGTTGGAGGCCTACGCCATCGGCGGCTTTCGTTCCCGACATGAAGCCTCCTTCCGATCAGCAGCGCTGGACTCAATATAGCAAAGCTAAATTTGGTAAACCCTGTTGGGGCGACACCCATTCCCGGGCCGGGAAGCCGGCAGCACTCTCTCCAATATCTCGTCTGATGGTACTGAAGCGGGACGTTACGCGGCGGGGCATTCACGAACCCTCATTTGTCGAAGCAAAGAGATGTTCCAAGTGAAGGGATCTGAATGGGGGCGTGAGTCGGGTAGAGAACCGCATGCGCGAGACTCGACCGCAAATCTGAATTCTGGATTTCGAAGAATGTTTAGACTCGGGAACAAACCGCGCCGCTCGATTGGATGACCTCAACGCTTCCGCATGGCTAACCTCGCGCCGAGGGCGTAACCAAAGAGGGCAGCGGCGGGCCAGGTGCCAAGAAAGGGGCCGTCGTCGTCGATCAAGCCGCTTGCGCTGGGCAGGCTGAAGAAGGTGCGGGTGATCTTTTCGGTTGCATCGCATTGAAAGCATGCATTCGGCCCGGTAGGCATATCCAGTATCCAAAGGGCGATGATGAGTATCCATGTGAGGCCGAGGAGCCAGACCAGCGTGGCCATCTCGTCCTGGCGGAACGTGTTGACGAGAAAGCCGGCGCCGAGCGGGATAAGGATGGAGAAAAGCAGGATCAAAGTCTGCGGAACCCCAGCAGGCTGAATGATATAGCCGAGAAGCATGAGCAATGCCCAGGCAGCGATGCCGAGAAATGAATGGATGAAGAACCAGAAGGCCTGATGCGGCAAACTGGCCTGGACCGGCTCTTCCTGATCCGCTTGTACGAGTGAGTCCATGTTGCCCGCTCCGTAAGAATCGATTCTGGCTAAACACTATAGCTTATTCAAGATAGGACTTGGGCGTGCCAGGAACAATTCCTCCTTAGGGGCACGGTGACCTGGGAATGAGAATGGTCGCGCTGCTGGTTCTACAATGGGACCATGCTGATGGAAGGAATCTTCGCCGCGGTCCCCACGCCGTTCTATCCGGACGAGCGCGTCTACTTTAGAAAGCTCGAAGCGAACATGGCTCGGTATTCGCGCAGCCTGCTCTCCGGGATGCTTTTGCTTGGTTCGACAGGCGAGGCCGTCGCGCTGAACGATCAGGAGTCGATTGACGTGCTGCGTGTGGCGGCGGAGGCAGCCGCCCCGGAAAAAGTGCTGATTGCCGGTGTGGGCAAAGAGAGCGTCAAGGCCACCCTGGAACTGGCCGATGCAGCGGCCCGGTTTCGGTATGACGCCGTTCTGGTGCGGACGCCTACCTACTATGCCAGCCAGATGTCTACGGCAGCGGTGTTGCACTATTTCCGCAGTGTGGCTGACCGTTCACCCCTTCCAGTGCTCCTCTATAACATCCCTCGCTGTGTGCCATATTCGATTCCAATCGAAGTCATCGCCGAGCTGGCCTTTCACCCGAACATTATTGGAATCAAGGACTCAAGCGGCAGCCTTGAGCGCATCAAGGCTGCCGTGGATGCGACCGCTGAGACCCCAAAGCGGACGGTGAGCGTGACACCCGTCTTTGAGGCTGTGACAGACCGGATGCTGGTAGCGAAGGCCGAGGGAGACGCGACCTTTGTTGCCGCAGGTGACTTGGCAGGCGGTATTGGGGTCGCCATGGCATCGTCTGCTCCTGTTGCGCCAATGAAAACACGGACCAAAGAGATTGGTTTTCAAGTGCTTACGGGCTCGGCGGCCACGTTGCTTGACTCGCTCAAGTCGGGGGCGAGCGGTGCGGTTCTCGGGTTCGGAGCGTGCGCACCGCAGGCCTGCCAGGAGGTCTACCTGGCCTGGAAGGATCACGACATGGAACTGGCACTGGCCAAGCAGGAGCGGATTGCGGCCGTGAGTCAAAGGATCGTAGGGCAGCTCGGGATCAGTGGCGTGAAGGCGGCCTGCGACTTGAATGGGTACTTCGGCGGACGTGCCCGGTCACCTCTTTTGTCGGTGACGGCCCAGGAGAAGACCGAGATCGAAGGATTGCTGGTTTCAATTCGAAACTGAGGTACTTTCTAATCTCGACGGGGCAGGGAATTCGTCGCTCTGGGTGCCATCCTGTGTGCCTGGGAGAATCTCCAAAGCCGGATTTTGGGCCCCCCCCAATTGCGGAAAGGTTCCCAGACCCTTCGCTAGTTACCGAAATGCGGATTCCGGGGGTTACCAAGCCGGTTGAAAACGCAGGCCTTTCTGACCGAAAGTGCTATTGGCTGGTGGATGATCCGGGCGCATTCTAGGGGCAACCCAAGAGCGTGGTACCTGGCTGAAGCGAATCGTGGGTTTCGCGTCTGCCGAATTACGCCGGGAGGAGAGTTCTTACCATGATGCCCAGGCCCCGATTGCAAGAGGAGCTCGCTTATCATCCACCGGTCCTCAAGAAGGTGGCGTCGCCAGCGGAGAAGACGTTGCAGGCGGTCCTGGTTGCAGTGGTTGGAACTGGACTTGGTATTGGGGTGGGGGTCTTTCTGGCCGGAAGGACTCTTCCTTCGGATGCTTCGGCAGCCGTGAGCCCAACTCCGGCAACTGGCGTCACAACTACGGCCGCAGTCGCGAAGCCGCAACCTCAACAACCGACCCAGACCGTCCCGGCCGTCCAGGCCACCGTTAGTGCGCCCAAATTGACAGAGAATTCCGCTGTCAAGGCAACCCCCGCCGCCGAAACAGCGACTGCCAGCCAGGTGCATCAGCCTCGGCTCGTTCGGACGTCGCTCACCGGGTTTCGGGGACGACTCCGCCACCGGCACGGACTCCGGCATAGAAGCGCCTTTCAGACCCTCTCATTCCTCAAGTCCAAGCCACAGCCACTGATCGAAGAAGCCAGGCTGGAGATGCCCGATAACCGCTTCCGGTTCACCATCGAGGGCGATCAGACCGCCGTTGCTTATGACGCGCAGTCCGGCGTGGTCTCGACGGATGGCTCCGGATTGTTCGTTGTGGATAAGGCTCCCGGCGAAGCTTCAATAGTTCGTCCGCAGGAGACGCCGTCGAATGTCCATTACAAATGTGATCAGGACGCAAACTGCTCGCTGATTATGGCCAGCATCGTTGTCCCGCACGCACGAATGCGGACCGTAAGTCACGCAACCGACTGGGCTTACGTTCCCGTATCAACTGAAGGTCAGGCTCACAGCGGGCCGCAGGCGCCGGTTTACTTTGGCCATGTAAGTCGTTGATTCTTAATAGATAGACGGAACTTCAAGTGCTTATCCAAATCTATCGGCAATGTCTGATAACAGATATTCTGTATAGTGCAAGTCGAACACAAAGGATGTGGCCGCCAAGGCCCCTCTCCTTTAGCCCCTGATGCCCTGCGGCGATTACATCTTGTACCGGCCCAGATCCTCGTCGTTAAGCCCTTCGAGCCATCCACGCAGTTGCTCTGCCGCAGGCCCCTCAGGTTGTCCGTGAGGGTTGAGCCTGGCTGTCTGTAGCACCTGCTCTGAGACGTAGATCGGGCAATCGGCGCGTAGCGCCAGCGCGATCGCGTCGGACGGGCGGGCATCCACCATCACCGCCTCGCCTCCCTGCCTCAGCCAGAGCGAGGCGAGGAACGTGTCATCTCTAAGCTCATTGATAACAACACGTTCCAGACGAGCATTCAAGTACTGAATGAGGTTCTTGGTCAAGTCGTGAGTCATTGGACGCGGTGCCGAGACTTTCTCGATCTCAATCAGAATCGCATTTGCCTCGAAGACCCCGACCCAGATCGGCATGACAGTGTCGGAGCCCACATCCTTGAGCACGACGATAGGCATATTCGTGGAAGGGTCCATCATCAATCCGCGGATTCGAACCTCAACATCCATCACGACCTTCTTCCCTGCCTGCTGTTTTTCTGGAACCGTTAGACGGCTTCCCCTACCAAACTGTTGGGGTGAGTTGCCGTGATCCTGACCTGAAGGTAAGTGCCGGGGGCCGGCGCAATAACCTGAGATGTAGTGAAGTTCACCGGCTTGTTCTGCGAACTGCGGCCGGTTACCTGGCCTCGCGCCGGATTAACGCCCTCGACCATCACTTCAAGAACTTCCCTTAAGTGTTTGGCATAATTGACTCTTTGAATCTCACGCTGTCGATCAAGCAATACTTGAAGTCGCTGCGCTTTCTCTGCCTCGGGGATGGAGTCGATCATCACCAGGGCCGGTGTGTTCGGCCGAGCCGAATACTTGAAACCGAAGACGCAATCGTACTCCACCTCGGCCAGCAGGTCCATGGTTTGAATGAAGTCGTCGGCCGTCTCCCCCGGAAAACCAACGATGATGTCAGTCGAGAGGGATATCTGCCGCCGGGAGGCCTTGATCCAGCCAATCCTCTCCAGGTACCAGTCGGGGGTGTACTCCCTGGCCATGGCTTTGAGGATACGGGCCGAACCGGACTGGACCGGCAGGTGTACGTGGTCGCAAAGGGTCGGGTAGGCGTCGATAGCCTCAACGATGTCCCGGGTGAAGTGGCGCGGGTGGCTGGTCGTGAATCGGACCCGGCGGATACCGGCGACCTGGCCCACAGCCGCAAGCAGCTCAGCGAAGCTCAACTTCCCTTCCGGGTCGCGGTAGCTGTTCACATTCTGGCCCAGGAGCTGAATCTCGGTGTATCCCAGGTCGGCGATGCGGCGGGCCTCACCAAGGACGGAAGAGCTGGACCGGCTGCGCTCCTTGCCCCGGGTATACGGCACGACGCAGTAGGAGCAGAATTTGTCGCAGCCTTCGATGATGGTGATGTACCCCCGGTAAGGGTTCTGGCGGGAGGTGAACTCGGTCTCGAAGGTCTGGTCGGTCTGGCGGTCGTCCAGGCCAGTGATCCGGGACTCCCCTGCTTCAAGGCGGCTTAGCATCTCGGGCAGCTTGCGGTAGGACGCGGAACCAGAGACCAGGGACACGTAGGGGGCGCGCTCGAAGATCTTCTCGCCTTCCTGCTGGGCGACGCAACCGAGAACGCCGAAGCGCTTTCCTTGCTTGTACAGCTTCTTGTAGTCGTTGAGGCGGTTGAAGACCTTCTGCTCTGCCTTGTCGCGGATGGAACAGGTGTTGTACAGAATCAGGCTGGCGTCCGCCTCTGCCTCAACCTGGCGGTAGCCCTGCTGCTGCAATGTGCCAATGACCTTCTCAGAGTCATGGGCGTTCATTTGGCAGCCGAAGGTCTCAAGGTAGAAGGTTTTCTCGGTTGCCATAACAATCCCCAGTATAGCGTGAGCGTGAATTGCCCGCGACCGCTATCGAAGTCCGGTATGGAGGTAGGCGATGAGGTCGGTCATTTGCTCCTGGTCAAAGCGGCCGACAAAGCCGGGCATCATGCCGCGACCGTTCAAGACATTCTGCCGGACGGCCTCGTCGGAGATTGGGATGCCGCTGGGGAGGGTCTTTCGGTCAAAGAGGCCGTGCAGGTCGGGAGGAACCTTCTTGAGGGCGAGGTCGTTGTCCTCGTGGCAATGGGCACAGCGCACCTGGTAGAGGTGCTTCCCTGCCTCCTCCTGCGGGGTGAGTTGAGGCGCTTCGCGGCAGCCGGCCAGCAGAAGGCCGAGGCAGAGAACCAGTCCCGCACCGGCACCGAGTCCGCTGCTCTGAGTTTGAGGACTTCCATGGCCCCAGCCATTCATTCGATGGGCCTTATGCTTTGGCGGCAAATTGACCGCTCACGTAGTCCCAGTTAAGAACGTTGAAATACGCCTTTACGTAGTCGGCGCGCCGGTTCTGGTACTTCAGGTAGTAGGCGTGCTCCCATACGTCAATGCCGAGCACCGGGGTGTGACCAGCGGTGAGAGGACTGTCCTGGTTCGGAGTGCTCTCAATGGCAACTGTACCGTCAGGCAGCTTGACGAGAAAGGCCCAGCCGCTGCCGAAGACGTGCATGGCAGCCTCGGTGAGCTTGCCCTGAAAGGCAGAAAGCGAACCGAACTTGGCGTCGATGGCCTTGGCCAGTTCACCCACCGGGGCTGCTCCGCCTTTGCCGAGTGTGGGCCACCAGAAGGAGTGATTGGCGTCGCCGCCAGCGTTGTTGCGAACCGCGGTGCGGGCAGCTTCCGGGAGCGTGGCCCAGTTGACCACAAGGTCGTTGAGGGACTTGCCGGCAAGTTCGGGGTGCGCGACAACGGCGATATTGAGGTTGTTAACGTAGGCCTGGTGATGCTTGTCGTGGTGCAAATGCATGGTTTCGGCGTCGAAGCTGGGCTCAAGCGCGTCGTAGGCGTAGGGCAAAGCCGGAAGCGTGAAGGGGCCGGTAGGGGCCGCGGCGGGAGCGGCGGCCGGGGCCTGGCCGCTGGCCAACGCCTCGACAGTGAGAGACTCTGCGAGGAGCAGAGCGCTGGCCGCTCCGCCCAAATGCTTGATTGCAGTTCGCCGGTTCATCATGATCGTTGGAACCTCCGAGGGGTTTGATTTTTTGTTGATCGGTTAGGGTGGCCAGGGGTGCCGGGAAAAAGGGACAGCGCTGATTCTTGGATTCGCGGTAGAGAAGACCGCCCATGCTGTAACAAATGGATTCTAGAAGGAAAGGCTGAGGTCCGGCCAGCCCATTACGCGATCGTCGAGCAAAGCACCACCGATATCGACATCTCGGCGGGATATCTCGATTGCGCCCAAACGCTCGTAGAACTGTACGGCGGGATTTTGCGCGAGAACCCAGACGACCATACTCCGGAACCCGCCAGCGCGCAGGTCGCGGACGAGGGTCTCGACCAGAAGCCGGCCAATACCACTGCCCTGGCGTTCGCGCAGGAGATAAATGGTGTGGAGTTCGGCGTCGTAACCGGCGAGTGCCTCGCGGATCGGGCCTCCCGATATGAAACCGAAGACGCCTCTCTCATCTTCGGCGACGAAGAAGACATCCTTCCCTGCCTCAATGAGCAGGTCCCACTGGCGAGCACGTTCCTCTGCTTGCATGGCCGCAAGAAATGACTTGGGAATAAGGCCGGCGTAGGTCGTTCGCCAACTTGCTACCTGTACACGGGCAATAGCGGCTGCGTCTTCCCGGTTCGCCCTGCGAATTCTGGCCGCCATGAAAGTCAATCTAGCATGGGAGGCGAAGCTTCCCGCAGCAATGCGGTTCGTGCGGCAAGGCAATCGCTCCGATGTGTTTTGCGTTCGGGCCGGTATGGGTTCGTTATTCTTGAGGCATGGAACTTCCCTCTTTAGCTGTGATCGAGCAGGCGCAGCGCGTTGTCTATGCGCACATGCCTCCGACGCCGCAATACAACTGGCCTTTGCTGAATCAGCGGCTCGGGACCGAGGCCTGGTTGAAGCACGAGAATCACTCCCCTGTTGGAGCGTTCAAGTTGCGCGGCGCACTGGTCTACATGGACTGGCTGAAGAAGTCGCAGCCTGGGCTCGAAGGTGTTGTTGCGGCCACGCGAGGCAACCATGGTCAAGGCGTGGGAATGGCTGCGCGACTGCATGGATTGAAGGCCCTGATCGTGGTTCCCCATGGCAACAGCAAAGAGAAAAATCGCGCGATGGCCGCGCAAGGCGCGGAGCTCATTGTCCATGGGAAGGACTTCCAGGAGTCGCTCGAGTTTGCCGCGGAGTTGGCAGCCGAACGCGGTTACGCAATGGTCGAGTCGTTCCATGAGAAGCTCCTGATGGGAACGGGGACCTACGCAAAAGAGTTCCTCGAAGGTACACCGCCGCTGGACACTGTCTATGTGCCGATCGGGCTTGGATCGTCGATCTGCGGGATGGCTGCGGCGCGCAACGCTCTCGGTCTCGCGACGGAGATTGTGGGTGTGGTGTCCAAGGCTTCACCCTCGTATTCGCTGAGTTTCAGCCAGCGCAAGGTGGTGGAGGCGCCGTCCGAGACAAGGATTGCCGATGGGCTGGCCTGCCGCAAACCCAATGCACAGGCAATGGAGATCATCTGGAGGAACATCGCGAGGATAATAGAGGTGTCAGACCAGGAGATTGCCGCGGCAATGCGGGCACTCTATGTAGACACCCACAATCTGGTGGAGGGCGCAGGAGCGGCGGGGTTAGCTGCGGCGCTTATACAGAAGGAACAAAATCATGGAAAGCGAATCGGGATTGCCGTGACCGGCGGGAACGTTGACATGGATGTGTACGCGCGGGTGCTGGCGGATGAGCTTGAATGAGGATGCGATGACGAACACCACGGAAAAGCTGTTGCCGATGGCACATGCGGCGCAAAATCGCTGCTTCGGATGCGGACCAGCCAATCCGAGCGGACTGCATCTGGAGTTTCTACTTGCAGAAGATGGGTCGGTGGTGTGTCTGACGACGGTCCCTGACAACTTTGAAGGGCCACCGGGTTATGTGCATGGCGGCATCATCGCGACCCTGCTCGACGAAGCGATGAGCAAAGCCGTTCGTGCGCGTGGACTGGTAGCCATGACAAGGAAACTTGAAGTCGAGTACCCGCGGCCAGTTCCATCAGGCGCGGCAATTCGTTTGGAGGGCAAAATCCTCTCCAGTGAAGGCCGGAAGCACTGGGTGCAGGCTCGCATCCTGAACGTCCATGGGTCAGAACTGGCGCATGGCAAAGGCCTGTTCATCGAAGTCAGGCCCCGCGTCGCAGCCCTCATCGGGGCTGACCCTGGTTGAGCGCCGCCAGCCAGGTGATAATCGTGCTCTCCAGGAAGATTCGGTGATCGGACCAACTGTGGTCGGTGGCGACGTGGATTGCAGTCACCTTCCTGCTTCCGTTGCCCGTAAGTCCTTTGACGAGCGCATCCGTCTCGGGCGCGAGTCCATCGTCCGCTGAAAGAACGAGCAAAGGAATCTGACCCAGGCCATCAACATTGCCGCTGAAGCGATACTCCTTGGCGTGGGCGATGACTTCGTCGGCCATGCTCTCCGCGGTCGCACCGGCAAGCGACTCCATATCGCCGTTCATTTCCGCAACCACGCCGGCCTTCGGCTGGTTTTCAGCAAGGGCGCCCATGTCCGCTGCGCTGATGAGAATTGCGCCAATCAGTGCAGGATCGTGCGCGGCCACATGTGCCGTCACCCACCCGCCCATGCTGTGCCCGGCGATTGCAATGCGCTTGGGGTCGACGCCGAGCCGTGTGGCATTCGCCGGATCGCGCAGGTAAACAAGAACAGCATTCGCGTCCTCGATGTTCTGTGCGAAGCGGAAGGAACCGGGGCTGCCCCAGGAACCGCGATAGTTGAACGTGACAGCGTTCCAGCCTGCGCGACGCACAGCCTGCGCCAGGTCGAGATTCTTCTCATTGCCAGGAAGCCCGTGGCAAATAACGAGCGTCGGGTGCGGGCCTGCTCCCGCAGGCTGGTAGATGAGGCCGTTGATCAGCAGGCCGTGGGTGGGAATGTGCAGCACGTCCATCGCGGCAGGATGGGCCTTGTCTGCCGGCGGGTCAGTGTAGATGGCCGTTGGAATAGACAGAGGCACAACCGGAGTGGTCTGAGCTGCCACCAAGGCGGATGAAAAAACAGCGGCGGCAAACAGAAGAGCGGCTATGCGCATGGATGTGGCTCCGGCGAGAAGGTGAAGGGGCGCCTTTCATCTGCGCGCCACTTCCCTTCTGGATCGTAACAGCGTTCCCGAGCCGCATTCGAGGCTCCCCATGAGTGCTGACTAAACTCTTTCCGACAACGGCCATTGCCCCGGCAAATCCGCGGACAACCGCCTCCTTCCATCCGCGGGAGATCGCATTCGATCAATGAATCATGTTGATGGTTTCCTGGGTGATCGTGTCGAAGGTGGTGACGGTCTTCGAATTCGCCTCAAAGCCGCGCTGCGCAATGATCAGGTCAGAGAACTCGGCCGAGATGTTCACGTTTGAACCTTCGAGGGCTCCATCCTGCAAGGTGCCGAGTCCATCGGTTCCCGAGGGAGCGATGGCCGGGGTACCGCTGGCAAGGGTTGCGGCATAGTCGCCGTCGCCCAGCAGTTGAAGTCCCTGTACGTTGGTCACATTGCCCATCGCCAGCTGACCCACGTTGAGCTTTTGCCCGTTCGAGAATGTCGCGGTCACAGTACCGTCCGAGCCAACCGTGAAGCTCTGATACTGTCCGCTTGAGTAACCGTCCTGCGTGGTTGCTGAGACTGCGGACGCCGTGTCCACCTGGCTGATCGTCGGCGTGCCGCTCGGTCCAAGCAGGTTCCAGGAGATGGCCAGATCCGCCGCCTTGTCGGTGAGCCCATTGAAGGCGAGGGGGATGGACGAAATATCCCCCGCGCCTGTCCCCACCGTGGTTGCCGCGCCGCCGGTTGGCGTAATGGTGCTCAGGTTGCCATTTGCGTCGAATGTCATCGTGCCTGTGACCGGCGTAGAGACGCCCGAGGCAAAGTCGGCGGCTGGAAGAGCAACCGAGTAACCCCAGGTATTGGTAGCAGTCTGGGTGTAGGTGATGGCGGCAGTGTGCGGGTCGCCCAGCGAATCGTACACGGTTATGTCGGTAGGGAATACGGTGCCCGCCGCGGAGGCGGAATCAATGTTCAGCGTCATATTCATGCTGGTGGTGGCCTGCGGCTGCTCAACCTGGCCGACGGGAATGTTGATTGCCGAAAGCGGAGCATTGGTGTTGACCACCCCATCCACCGCCGGATAGCCCATCACGGCAGCGCCCCCGGAGGTGACCAGTGCCCCAGTCGAAGTAAGCGAGAAATCACCCGCGCGCGTAAACTCCTGGCCGCCGCTTGTGGGGTCGACTACGAAGAATCCATTCCCATTGATGGCCACGTCGGTTGAGTTCCCGGTCGCATTGATCGTGCCTTGGGAATAACTGGTTTCGTTCGAGGCAACCTTGACACCCGCGCCAAGCTCAATGGGGTCGCCCGAGCCGGTGGCGCCGATCTGCTGATAGAACAGATCGGAAAAGTTGGTCGTCTGGGTCTTGAATGCCGTCGTGTTCATATTCGAAAGATCGTTGGCAATCGTGTTGAGCGCGGTCGAATCCGATTCGAGTCCGGTAAGAGGAATAAAGAAGCTGGCCATGGAAAGTCTCCCCCTGTTGTTTGTCTTGAGAATTCAGTTGAGCCGCACTGCGCCGCAGATGAACGATCGCTAGCGAGCTGAATAATCCGGCGTGGAAATGGTCTGAGGCGAATGGGACTGCCCGTTCAGAGAACGAGCGACGCGCAACCCCGCGGGCGATGCGGCGGGAATGGTAAAGTTCCCGGCAGCGTGCGAGATTGCAGACGCTTTGGACGCCCCGGCCCGGGAAGCCAATACGGATTGGGCGTTGGAGGGGCTTCCGGCTGCGGTGGACTGAGGGCTCTTCGCGGCAAGAGCAGAAGCGCCTGCTGTTGCGACGGAAGGATTCGCTGAAGAGCCTGAGGAGCTTGTTGACGAGGTTGAGCTGGTGGTAGCAGTAGTCAACGTCTGGTTGATGTCAATCAGTTGTTCCAGACTGTTTACCGAGACGAGTTGGTTGATGTACTCGTTCGGGTCGGTGTCGGCGGTCGGGTCCTGGTTTTGCATCTCGGTGACAAGAAGAGTGAGAAAGTCGTTGGCGGAGATTGTGGCGGAGTCCGAGCTCGCGGAACTGGAACTCGCGCTTGAGCTGCTTGTACTGCTCGTGGCGCTCGCCTGTGGCAGAGCTGCGGCAGGCTGGAGAGCTTGCCCTGCCTGGGCATGTTGCAGGATTGACGACAATACTGACATTGCATTCCGCCTTTCTGATGCTGGTAAGCTCGCCCTCGACGTCAGGCCATCACGGAGATGTATCTCCCGCTCGATCTGCTGGCCGGTTGAGCCGTGTTGCTCGAAGACGAGGAGGCCAAGGTCGACGGGAGAGAGTCGGGTCTTCCCTCACTTTGAGCCTGAGTGGAATTCGATCCGGCCGGAATCCAGCCGTTGCCCGAATTCGCCGATCCGTTTTGTTCGGTGAAGGATTGCGACCCGGGTTGGGATCCGGATTCGCTGCCGGTGCCTGAATGCGCGCTTCCAAAACTCTCTTGGCCGGCTACGGTGACAGGGCTGACGCCGGAATGGCGCTCGGCAAGATAGTTATTCAATCCGGCGAGATGGCTGCCCAGCATCTGCGCAGCCTCGGCTGAACCGGGAACGAGAGAGGCGTGGACGCTGCCGCCGCCCATGTCGGCGCGAACGCCAACCCAGCCCAGCGCTGGATCTTCAAAGCCGGCTTCGGCCCGGTTCGCGCCCGTGTGTGTCCAGCGAATGCTGCCGGCCGGAGCATCGCCGTCGAGAGCGGCGAAGGTCTCGCGCCCGGACGGTGTGCCTGCGCTGAGGGATGTGCCAGGGGCTGATCCCAAAGTTGATCCGTTAGCAGAGCCCATACCTGCTCCGGAGACGGCGAGCGGATAAGAGTCGTGTCCGGGATTCGATGCAGCCGGATTAACCTGAGAGAACTCCGAATTGTGAGGCCCAGACCCTGCCGCGATGCCAATGGCGGATGGGCGCTGAGTGCGCTGCGACGAACCAACCGATGAATCAGGTAAGTTGATGGCGCTGGCCCGTCGCTCAGACGACGAGATGGATGCAGCGGAGATCGATGTCGATTGCGAAAGAGCGTCGAGAGAAATCGCTGCCGCTGCGCCGTCCAACGATCCATTCACGGAAGCGATGAGATTGCCTCCGCTCGCACTCTCGTCCGCGTCGCCTCCCGCTGCGCTTTGTACAGGAGGAACCCTGGGCGCCAAGGTCGATGCGCCACCCTCCAGGCCGTTCGCACCAGCATAGGAAGGATCTGTGTTGCCATGCGCCTGAGCATTCGAACCAGCAAGAGAGAGCGATTCCCCATTTGTGCCGGCGATCGCAAGACCATGGGCAGGGAATGCGGGGTTAGCGGCCAATGCAGACCGGCTGTCACCATCGCCGCCCGCAGCAGTGCTTGCGCGATTCCCGCGAGACGAGGCTGGCTCTGCGTGCGAAGCATGCCCGGCCGCTATGTTGGCCATCATGGATGGGTCCCCACCAAACGCAAGAGCAGGTGCCATCACGCCATGGGAGGGGTCGGATGCGGCAGATGCTTTGTCTGATCGGATAGGCTGCGATCCGTCCTTGCGAAGCGACGCAGCGGATGAAATCGACCCAGTGGCAGGTCCTGCGGCGGAGTCCTGACTTGCCCTGTGCGCTCCCATTCGCTGATCGCGCACCAATTTGCCGGCAGTCGGACTGGATGCAATTTGAAACGAGCCGGCAACTTCACCGGGTGAATCGGCTTGAGTCGCTGGGGCGATTCCCTTCCCGGAGATAGAACTGCTGGACTGCCCGAGAACGGATGCTGCCCCTGGCCCAGCAGAACCCGTATCCTGCTCCTCGCCATGCAGTGTTTCCATCGACGTCACCATGGCTTGCCAGTTGGACTGAAAGCTCCCGACTTCCGGCGATCCATTGTCATTTGGATTGGCAATTTCATTCGCGTTAGCCGGAGAACGCTCAAGTGCGGCCCTTCCACTTTGGCCCGTAACATTGCCAAGCCTCGATGTCAGGTTTGGGCTCGAGCTGGAGATAGGCAGTTCCGCGGTCGCTCCGGTCATGGCAAGAAGGTGAGCAGATGCCGTGCCAAAGTGCAGGAGGGCCTGTTAGAGAGTTGTCAGAAGTGGAACGAATGCTCCTGATTCAGGAATGCTCATGGATAGGCACTCGATTTCTCCTCAAGATTCCTCTTCCCTTTCCGATCGCCCGGACGCGGACCGAGCGGCCTGACAGCGGCTGCCAAACCAATTGTCGAGAGCCTGCTGGCTGCGACGGGTGGTGTCGAGGTCTGCGGCCGCTCTGGCCTCCTGAAGGAGGGTTTCCACCTGGCGGCGCTCGACGCGGGCAGACTGATAGTTTTCCCTGAGACTGTCGGTGGCCAGCCGGGATTTGCAGATTGCCCCTTCCAGTGAAACCGCCTGCCTTAACGCTGCGCGGCCCTCTTCAAGGCCGGCGATGCGGTCAGGCAGGTCGTTTGTGCAGGCTGCCCGACGCACCAGCTCGCGGCTGTTGCGGCCTCGCTCCGCGGCGGATTCGAGGGCACGCTCCAGTCGATGCAACTCGGCCAGGGCGGACTCGAGGGCGAGGCGGCTCTGGTCCTCCTCGAGCAGGCGAAGTTGAAGCAGGCGGCGCAGCGCGCGTGAGACGAGACCAACCTTGCCCACAGCTCAGATCTCCCGGGCAAGCTCAGCGAGCGCCCGGACCGAGTCGGCGAGCAGCGGGCGTTGGTCGGTGCTCTGGGTAAGGAAGGCCCGCAGAAAGTCGCGCGCATGCAGAGCACGATCGAGATCGGGGTCGGCGCCGGCCTTGTAAGCACCGATGCGCACCAGGTCCTCGGAGCGGGCATACACCGCCATCAGGCGCCGCACCAGGGCAGCATGCTCGCGGTGGTCGGGGAGCGCGACGGCGGGCATAAGACGGCTGATGGAATCAAGAACCTCTACGGGCGGATACCAACCCTCTGCGGCCAGCGCGCGGGAGAGCACGATATGGCCGTCGAGAAGCGCGCGCACCGCATCAACCAGCGGATCCTGCTGGTCGTCGCCCTCCATCAGCACCGTGTAGAAGGCGGTAATGGACCCGGTGCGGAACTGGCCTGCGCGCTCAATCAGTCGCGCCAGGCGCGTAAATACCGAAGGCGTATAGCCCTTGTTGGTGGGCGGCTCCCCGGCCGCAAGGCCGATCTCGCGGGCCGCCATGGCGAAACGCGTAAGGGAATCAAGCACCAGCAGAACATGCCTGCCTTCGGCAGCGAAGGACTCGGCAATTGTAGTGGCGGCCATAGCAGCGCGCAGACGCAGCAGCGGCGACTGGTCTGAAGTGGAGACGACTACCACCGAGCGGGCCCGGCCCTCGGAGCCGAGTGAGTCTTTGAGGAACTCTCCAACCTCGCGGCCTCGCTCTCCCACCAGGCCAACCACCGTGACATCGGCCTCCGTGTTCCGCGTCATCATGCCGATGAGGGTGCTCTTGCCAACCCCGGATCCCCCAAAGATCCCAACGCGCTGGCCACGGCCAACGGTTAAAAGGGCGTCCACCGCGCGAATGCCGGTGCCAAGTGCGTCGCGTATTGGAGTACGATCCATGGGCGAGCGGACCAGCCCGTCGAGAGGCCGATTGTCAGAGGTGGCCATTGGGCCTCCCTCATCCATAGGCTCGCCAAGCGCGTTGAGAACGCAGCCCATCAAGGCCGGACCCACCGCGATCTCCGGTCGAACACCTAAAGCCGAGACCGTATCGCCGAAACGGATGCCATCGGTACTGTCAACCGGCATGGTCAGCAGGTGATTGCCACGGAAGCCGATCACCTCCGCCAGGTGGCTCTGCTGCTCACGGTCGCGGATCAGGCAGCACTCGCCAACCGAGGCCACCGGGCCGGCGGACTCGATGGTCTGACCGAGAGACTCCAGGACATGGCCCTGCCAGCGCCACGGCTGTCGGCGCTCAAGGCGGGCGAAGTAGTGCGCAAGGTGCGCCGAAGCCGGAGAAGTCATGTCCCCGCCTCGCGCCCGGAAGAATCTTTGACAGAGAGCGCCGCTGGGGAGTCGCCAACCCGGTCAAAGAATCCGCTCTCAATCTCTCCGAGCTGCCTGCGAATCCCAAGGTCCACCGTCCCCAGATCGGTCTTTATTACACACTCTCCCAGGCGCATTCCCTCTCCGGAAACAACCGAAGGTCTAATAGCAAGGGTTGGCGCGTGCGCAATTGCTTCTTTCCAGAGGTCCAGCTCAGCGGGAGGAACCACAAGCTGCGCGGATGTCGATGCGGAGAGCTGGCCAAGTGCGACCCTGACAGCGCCGGTCAGCAGCAACGGATCCATCTGCGCTTCGCGGCGCAGGATGCGCGCGGCGATGGCCAGAGCCAGGGCGACAACTTCGCGCTCGACCTGAGCGAAATAGCCTTCGCGCTCGCGGTCAAACCGATCGACCAACTCGGCGGCCTTGCGCAGTCGCTCCCGCTCGGCTGACACCACCGCGCCCGCCTGCGCCTCGCGCTCCGCCTGGCGGCCCTCGCTGCGGCCCTGCTCCCGGCCAGCCTCAAAGGAACGGCGCGTCTCTTCGGCCAGGCGCCTGTCGAACTCAGCACGGGCTGAGTCAGATGGGCCGCGATCGGCACCATCCTGAGGGGTGTTTACCCCGCCCTGGTAAAGAACACCCGCGTGCGGAGTCGTGGAGCGCGAACCGGCGCCTGCGCCGGAGGGATACTCATACACCTCCACGCGGGGCGCTTCTGTGGCTTCCGCATCCCTTGCTGCCAAATTCAACTCTTCCCTCCGCATTCGACGGCCTGCACTCTCCTGCCAGGTCTTCGCAATACCACACTCACTTTTCGGAGCAGTTCCCTGCCGTCAACGCTGGCGCCTTTACAATTCCACCAGCATTCCTCCACGGCGCGGAATCTTCCCAGGTCACGCCAGCATCTCGTCGCCGGTTTCCAGCTTGAGCACCACTTTGCCCTCAGCCTCGAGGCGGCGGGCGAGATTCAGAATCTCCTGCTGAGCCTGCGCCACCTCGCGCGAGCGCACCGGTCCCAACACCTCCATATCCTCCTTGAGCATCTCCACCGCGCGTGAGCTCATGGATTTGAATATCTGCGCGCGCAGGTCCTCGTTGGTTCCGCGCAGGGCCAGGGCAAGCATTCGCTTATCGACCCCGGAGACTATCTCGCGAATCGTGGCCGGGGGAACCGTAACCAAATCTTCAAAGGTAAACATCAGATTGCGAATGTTGAGGGCGAGTTCCGGCTCACCTTCTTCAATTGTTTCCAGAATCTTCTTCGCCTCTTCGGCGTTGAGCCGGTTCAGCAGGTCGGCCACAGCCTTGAAGCCGGAGTAGCTTTTACGTGCCGTGTCGCCTACGCTCTCCAGGCGTCGATGCAATATGTGGGCCACCTTTTGTGCCATCTCCGGCGAGAACTGGCGCATCTCGGCGAGCCGCTGGATGGAGACGACCTTGTGGTCTTCGCTGAGGTTGTCCAGCACCTGCGAAGCGCGCCGTGGATCGAGATGGGCTAGCACCAGGGCGATGGTCTGGGGATGCTCGGAGTCAAGCAGTTTGCCAAGCTGGGCGGGTTCGGTACGCTGCAACTTGGCAAGGTTGCCTTGCGCAGCTTCCTGCGAGCGGCGAAGCTGCATGAGCAGCTCGTCGGCGCGCGGCTTGCCGAAGGCGTCTACCAGCAGACGGCTGGCAAAGTCCAATCCGCCATGCATGATGAAGCCCTGGGTAGCGAGTAGCTCCCAGAACTCCTCAACCACCTCGAAGGAGAGCTCCGGTGTAATGCCGCGCAGGTCGGCCAGTTCCTCCGTCAGGCGCTGCACGTCGGCCTCGGGCAGGGCGCGCAGAATCTCCCGCGCCACCTCTTCGCCGACCGCAACCAGCAGCACCGCCGCCTTGCGCACACCGGAGAGGCCGGCTGACTCACGCCGCTTTGCGACCCCGGTTTCGTTTCCCTGTTCTGCCAATACCGTTTCCTCGCGTTCGCGGTCGCCCGGGTCAATCCTGGTGAATCCAGCTCTGCAGCAATCGCGAGCTGTGCGATGGTTCACGCTTCAGGTGGTCAGACACTTGCCCAATAATCTCCTGTGCTCTTTGCCGCTCCGGATCGGCCTCGGCAGGCTCTGGCACGTTGAGGATGGGCTGTGTCGCGTTCGCCGCCAGCTCTTTTGGGGGACCATTTGCAACTGCGACCGGAGAGCTCGCGATACGATGAACCGCGGGGCGCACGCCAAACGCCACAATCACCAGAACCCCGGCAAGGATCGCGCCATATTTGATCAGCACGGGTGAACCCTCAGCCCCGGCAAGCAGTTGGCTGAGAAATGTTGGCGGCGGTGCCGCATGATTGGCATCGAAGGAAAAATCCTCGACCGTGAGCAGGTCGCCACGTGCCGTGTCAAAGCCCACCGCCGCCTGCGCCAGGGCGGTGAGGTTGCGCAACTCCTCCGCTGAACGAGGCTGCCAGATCGCGCCTTTGTCCTTCGATGCGGGCTGCGTCAACCGGTCATTGACCACGATGGCCGCGGTGAGCCGGCGCAGCTTTCCAGGGCTTTCGACCACGTGGCGAACCGTCTTTGCAGCACCATACGTTCCCGACTCAGACCGCGCCGTTTGCGGCTGTGTCGTCGCCTGCGGGTAGACGGGAAGGGACTGCGCATTGGGTGCATTCGATGCCGCGCCGGGGACCCCGGCTGCGACTGGTTGCGGGCCGGAGACCTGCTCGGTCCGCTGCATTGAAAGCGTGACCGTCTGGTCCGGATCGTAAGACTCCTGCGTCTCTTCGCTGGCCGAGGGATCGTAGTCGAGCGTGACCGACGCGCGCACATTGCCAACGCCAGTGACCGGCTCAAGGGTGGAGACAAGCTTCTCTTCGAGATTCTGCTCGGCGGTCAGGCGCAACGCGTCGGCGGTCCTGGGACCGAGGGGAAGATGACCGGCAGCATCGACGAGCACAACCCGGTCGGCCGTCAGGCCATCCACCGCCGAGGCCACAAGATTGCGAATCGCCTCAGGCTCGCCGTCGGCCAGCGACCGATGGCGCAACCTGAGCACAACCGAAGCCTTGGCTGGACGCTCCTGATCGCGGAACAGCGAATCGTGCGGCATTACGAGATGGATACGGGCCGATTCGACATCGGCAAGAGTGCCCACCGTGTGTTCGAGTTCGCCCTCCAGGGCACGCTGGTAGTTGACCTGCTCGTCGAATTCAGAGCCCACCCAATTCGGCTTGTCGAAGATCTCGAAGCCAAGTCGCCCGCTCTTGACGCCGCCCTTGGCCGCCGTGGCCAGGCGAGCCTTGTCCAGTTGCGCGGCTGGAACACGAATGGTGCCGCCGCTGGCCGCGACGTCAAAAGGAATCTGCGCCTGCGTGAGTGTCTGAGCAATCTGGCGCGCATCGTCCGGGTCGAGGTCGGCGTAAAGAGTGCGCCAGTCGGTGCGCAGGCCGTACCAGAGCAGGCCGCCCAGAAGTGCCGCGACAAGGCCTCCGGCCACACCGACCCATAATCTTTGGTTGGGCCGGAGACCAGCCCAGAGCACTCGCGCGCGCGTAACCAGGGCTCCCAGCCTCCCGGCAAATCCGGCCTGCACGGGAACCCCCATCGCGGTCTTCTCCAACTGTGTTCCGGTGGCCATATTGTCCAGGGACTGCTTCCCTTTCCTCTATTCACGGTCCTGCTAGAACTGCATGCCCATTACCTGCTGATAGGCCTGGACCGCCTTGTTGCGCACGGCGAGGGCGAGTTCAAAGGCCATGCTTGCCTTCTCGGTGGCGATCATCGCCTGGTGAACATCGACTCCAGTGCCGGTCATCAGACCGGTCATCGCGGTACGTGCCGCGTCCTCAAGATGGCTGACCTGACCAACAGCATCGGTCAGCAGGCCGGAAAACGCGACCGGCTCGGTTGTCGATGAGCCCGAGGCTGAAGACACTGTGCCGGGACCGATGCCTGCGGAAGAACTGGACGGACCCGCGGCTGAGCTAATTGGATTCAGAATGGGCAACATGGTCAGTCCCTCCCTGCCTTGATATTTCCTGCTTTGATATTTCGCGGCTGCACTTCTATCCGCTCGATTCTGGAACCTCTCCTGCGCCTAAGTCTTCGCGATATCGAGTGCAGAGGTGATCATGCCCTTCTCGGCCTGAACGGCGGAACTGTTGAGGCCATAGGCACGCGTGGCTCCCATCAGGTCCACCATTTCTGTAATCGGATTAATGTCCGGGTAAGCGACGTAGCCATCCGGCCCCGCATCTGGATGGCCCGGATCGTAGCGCTTCAACGGAGGCGCGGTGTCCTCTACAACGCCGGCAATGTGCACGCCGGGAACAACAGCCTGGCCGGAGATTGAGCCAGACTCAGGCGCAGAGATCGGCGTCGCGAAGACACTCCCGGCCTCATTGCCGAGAACGCTGCTGAAGTCCGGATTGGCCGAGTCGGTACTGCCTGTGTTCGACGCGAAGACCACATGCTGGCGGCGATAAGGGGTTCCGGAAGCTGTGCGCGTCGTCTCCGCGTTTGCCATGTTGGCTGCAACCACCTCCGCGCGCATGCGCTCGGCCTGCATCGCGCCACCCGAGGTCTCCATCATCGCGAATAGATTCATCGCCGCCCTCCTTTGATTGCCGTCTCAGGACCGAACTTGCCGAGACAGAAGTCCCCGGAATCTTCAGATCCGCCCAACTACTTGCTGTCGGCGCGGATGGCGTCCATCACGCGCTGGTTTTCCGCGTGCAGCAGCGTGACGCCGACCCGAAACTTCAACTGCGCCTCGGCTAGGTTCAGACCCTCACGGTCCATCGAAACATCGTTGCCATCGGGACGAGCGACCAGGCCGTCGACAATGCGCACGCGCGTTGCCCGCGCAGGACTTCCCTTGTTCACATCGTCCAGCGCCTCGCGCATCTCGGCCTCAAAGTCCAATCCAACCGCCTTGTATCCCGGCGTATCGATGTTGGCCATGTTGGCGGCCGTGAGCTTGATCTCGCTGGTGGCAAGATCGAGATAACGGCCGATTGCCTCGCCCATCCGAGTCTCAACGTCCATAGCCCGAACCTCCGAAGGTTTCTTCGCCAGCGGGATGACTCTCCTGACTTGGTTAATTGATACTCAGGCCGAAGTCGATCTCGCGTGCGCTCACCGCCGGCTCATCCCCGGCGAGGATTACAGCGCGTTCGAGCACATGCTCAAGTTCGCGCACATTGCCTGGCCAATCGTGTGCGGCGAGTTTGGCCAATGCAGCGGGCTCGATGCCCTTCACCGGAGCTTCGCGGCCCAGGCGCGCGAGGAAGTGGTCGACCAGCATCGCCAGATCGGCGGGATGCTCGGAAAGAGCGGGTGTGCGGATGAGAAACACCGCCAGCCGGTAGTAGAGATCGGCGCGAAATGCGCCGCTCTGCGTCTGTTGCGCAAGGTGCTGGTGGGTCGCAGCGATAATCCTCACATCCACCTTCACAGTCTCGTTGTCGCCCACACGTTGCAGTTCGCCGCACTCGACAAAGCGCAGAAGCTTCGACTGGAGACCCAGGGGCATCTCGCCGATCTCGTCCAGAAACAGCGTTCCGCCATCGGCTGCCTCGATGCGGCCTACCCTGCCCTGCACTGCGCCCGTAAATGCGCCGCGCGTGTGTCCGAAAAGTTCGGCCTCGAGAAGCGACTCGGGGATTGCCGCGCAGTTGATGGCTACGAACGGCTTGCGGCTTCGCGTTGAAAGGCGATGCAGCGCCTCAGCCACCAGCTCCTTGCCGGATCCGGTCGGCCCTTCGATCAACACCGGCGCCATGCGCGGAGCCACCAGCCGCACACGGCGGCTGACCTCAAGCATGGATGCATCGTTGCCAACCAGTTCCGGAAGCCGTTCCGTGCTGGAAATGGAGGGATTTGAGGTCGGCGCAAGGGGACGAATGGAGACAGTCTTCCCTGGAACCGCGATCGAGCCTCCAGTGAAGCCGTTTGCTGCCGAGGTTTGCACGGAATATGTTTCCGGCTGCGCCTGGGCCGGTGTGGTCCGCGCCGGTCTTGTGTTTGGCTCCGCCAGCATCGGCGCGGCATTCCATACCGCGGTGTCGTTATCCTGGGAGCGGCGAAGCGCATAGAGCAGTTCCTGGCGGTAGGGGCCCCGTGCGGTGTCTATCTCCGGTTCACCGCTGGCGGTGACCACATCGACTGCCGGGAATCTGCCGTGAAACTCCTTGAGAAACTCTCCCATCTCAAGATCGGGCAGCCACGCATCGACGATGAATGCCTCGGGGGCAGCCGCGTCAGCCTCGGCCCACGCCTGCGCCCCGCCTTCGACTTCGCGAACCTGCCAGCGCAGCCCGGTGAGAGTTTCGGCAATTCGCTGGCGAAAACTGCGATCGGCACTGGCCACAAGAACGGTGCGCGTGCGCGGCCGCACAGAATTGGAAGCAACTACGGAGACGGGAACACACTGCATTGGCTTTCTCCTCGGCGGAAATAAGTTAAGAATGGTCAGCGAATGTCGGAGGCTGAGAGGACCTCAGGGAGTTGCTCAGCGAAGACATGCGCGGCGGCGGAGACAAGCAGACCAAGCTCCGCATCCGAAGGAACCATGTATCCCTGTCCGCGCACGGTGCGAATCAGAATGCCCGGCGGCGGATCGTGCAGCTTGCGGCGCAGATAGTTGATATACACATCCACGATGTTGGTAGTCTGCACGGGCTCCATGTTCCAAACTGTGTCCAGAAGCTCGACGCGGGAGACACATTGCCCGCGATTGAGCATCAGGCGCTCGAGCAAGGCGAACTCTTTGTTCGTGAGCAGGATGGGCAGACCATCGCGGTGGACGGTATGATCCAGCCGGTCGAGCTCAAGATCGCCGGCCCGCAACTGAAGCCGCGTGTCCCGCTTGCGGCGCAACAGAGCGCGGCAGCGCGCACGCAGTTCATGCAGGCTGAACGGCTTGATCATCAGGTCGTCGGCGCCCCGGTCGAGACAGCGAACTCGAGTATCTACCTCCTGCCGGGCCGTTAGTACAAGCACCGGCGAGTCGGGGTCAATGGCCCTAAACTCCTCCAGAACCTGCTCGCCATCCATGACTGGAAGATTCAGGTCGAGGATTGTCAGGTCCGGCAAATCCTGACGAAACGCTTCCACAGCGACACCACCATCCGGCGCCACTCGAACACGGTGACCATCGGCCTCAAGGCCGCGGCTAAGAAACAACCCCAATGCGCTGTCGTCTTCGGCGATTAGTAGCTTCATTGCAACTCGTCCTTCGCTTCCTGTGCCCGCGACCCGATGCCTATACTGGGCATCGAACATATCGCTCGGCCTTGATTAGTCCGGGCACACAATCACCTTCTCTCTGAAGAGTGAGGAACTCAAGATTTGAGCGAGGAAAGATCGACGGAACATTCCTGAGTTGGATTCATGGCGGAATCCAATCCCGAAATGGGATCACCATAGACCCATCATCACGGCCCCAAAAGCGGCCGTGGCCTGAACGAACGTCAGGTTCTCAAGCGCTTGCGACCGTTGCGCGAGGCATTCTTCTGCCTGTACATCTCGGCGTCGGCGCGAGTGAGCATGGAGGCCATTGACTCCTCAGGAGCCCGTTCCGCCAGCCCGATCGATGCTTCGACGTCTATCTCGATGGGCACCACGCTGCCGCCGACCTTGTAGCTCCCGCACGCCCAGGCGCTAAGCCGGTCAATCTGCGTTCTTGCTTCCTCAAGGCGGCACTCGAGCGCGAGAATGAACTCGTCGCCGCCCCAGCGACCAATCAGATCGGTGGAGCGGGAGGCGGACTGCAGTTCGCCCGCGAACATGCGAAGCAGCTCATCTCCAACGAGATGGCCGTGTTCATCGTTTACTGCCTTGAACTTGTCGATGTCGACAATGGCGAGTGTGAGCGGCCCGTTGCGCGCCAGACGCCGCTCAATCTGAGCTTCCATCCAGACGCGATTGCGGAGACCCGTGAGCGAGTCGCGCGAGGCTGTCTCTTCAGCGATTTCCAGCTTCGCCTGATAAAGCGATACCTCTGCACGCAGTTGCTCGACGGCCGCCTTGCCTTCCGCGGCCATCCGGTCGAGAGAGCACTTCAACTCCGTCGCACTTTGCTCGATCGAGACCCGTATCTCCGCCAGGTCCTCGAGGCTGGCGATGCGTTCGAGGCGGGTTGTGACGTTGCTGAGCTGGCCGGCACAACGCTGGTCGCGTTCGCCCACCGCCTCGGCGGTACGAGCCATCACCAGAAGCAGGTCCTTTACCTCGCCGGTAGTCTGCCGATAGTGAGCGGCGGTTCGGCGCCCCCAATCCTGTAACTGCTCCTGGACATTCTTTTGGGTAGTCTCAACCTGCTCGCAGTTCATCACGGACGCAAGGCCAATCTCCAGCCGGCCAAGTTCGCGTTTCAGGTCATTGCCGAGTGCAGGACAAGCGTCTGTGCTGCAACTTCCCATCTCAACAAGTGCCGAACGATAGGCCTTGATGGCGGCAGGCAACACTTCGCGCGGGTCCTGGTGAATTACCCGAGGCAATTCAGACTTATCCGAATCAAGGTACTTCTTGAGTGAAATCACTGGCGTCTGTGCTCCGCGCTGAGTTGGATACGACCGGCGAGCGTTCGTTCCATCTATCGGCAACTCAATCGCGCAACTTTAGGACCGAACCGGCTTCCAAGGCTCCAAAAGCAGCGCAAACCGGTTCTTGCCGGGCTGTGACGGCATTCGAATCCGGGCATTTACCGGGGAGGAATCCGCCCGGTTACCTCTGGATGTGGAGAAGAAAGAAAGAATTCTGTTCGATTCGCTTTTTATTCGCTATACTTTCCGCATGGCAGTCACGCGTAGGCAGAAAGAGATCCTCGATTTTTTGGAGTCCTTTGTTGGGCGCAACGGTTATTCTCCGTCGTTTGAAGAGATTGCGCGCGGTATGGGGCTGAAGAGCCTGGCCACAGTGCACAAGCACATTACCAACCTCGAGAAGAAAGGGCTTCTTGACCGTGTGCACAATCGCAGCCGCTCCATCGATGTGGTCCCGCCCGGAACCCGGACACGGACCAGCGATAGGCTGCCCCTGGCTGGGCGGATCGCCGCAGGATTGCCTGTTGAGACCACCGAAAATCCGGAGACCATTTCGCTGCACGATGTGGTGGGAAACCGCGATGTATTCGCCCTCGAAGTGCGGGGCGACTCAATGCGAGACGAGCACATTATCAGCGGCGACTATGTGCTGGTGGAGCGCACGCGCACGGCGCGCCAGGGCGAGATCGTAGTCGCGCTGGTTCACGGCGCCGAGACTACGCTCAAGCGGTTCTACGCCGAGGGGAGCCAGGTGCGGCTGCAGCCGGCAAATAGCGAGATGGAACCGATTTACGTTCCAGCCGGACAAGTTGCCATTCAAGGGCGTGTGCTGGGAGTTCTTCGCAAGTACAAATAGGCGTGTTTCAGCGCCTCAGGGGTCAAGGCAACCATCGCAGCCAGCCCGGCTCTGGATGTACACTCGGTTTGGATGCGTGAGCATGATCTTTCTCCCTTTGCTCATCGCAGCCCGGGTTCCGGGCAAAAAAACCCCTGCACAAATGGAGAACCCTCGTGCCTCCTGCATACAGTTATCGCGAAATTGCGAAGATGATTGATCATTCGCTGCTGAATCCTGCACTGACCACCAAAGAACTGGATGACGGAATTCTGCTTGCGACCCGCTACAACGTGGCGAGCGTCTGCATCCTGCCTTATTACCTTCAAAAGACTTCCCAGCGGCTTACCGGCACATCGGTGATTGCGAGCACAACCATCGGCTTCCCGCATGGCGGCCATGCGACCACAATCAAGATAGCCGAGGCGAAGCAAGCGCTCGTCGACGGCGGGAAAGAGTTGGATGTGGTGATCAACATCAGCAAGGCAAGGAGCGGCGATTGGGCGTACGTGAAGAATGAGTTGTCCACGCTTGCGTCGCTGATTCACGGCGCCGGGGCGAAGATCAAGGTGATCTTCGAGAACGCGTATTTTGACGACGCATCCAAGCAGCGGCTATGCCTGATATCCAGCGAGGTGGGTGCCGATTGGGTGAAGACTTCTACCGGGTATGCAGCCAGCGGAGCCACCAAGGCCGACCTCCAATTAATGCGCAAATATTCACCACCACGCGTGCAGGTGAAAGCGGCCGGCGGAATTCGCGACCTGGATGCCCTGCTCGCTGTGCGCGCCATCGGAGTGACGCGCGTTGGGGCCACCCGCACCAAAGATATTCTTGACGATTGCCGCACTCGACTTGGTCTTGAGCCAATTCCTGCGCTGGCTGCCATGGCTTCGCCGGCGGGACACTAGAACTGGTCTCATAAATGGTGTTTTGTAAGGACGCGCCTTCAGCCGCGGCGCAAGAATGGCGCTTTGAAAAGGCACGACTTCAGAGCCTGCCCTGAGCGCAGTCGAAGGGTGCCGCCAAAGGCCAACAAAGACGCGGGCTTTAGCCCCTGAGGGATGCTCTCTTTCGGCTCGCCAAGATTTATGAGACAGCTTCTGGAAATCCCCGCCGATCGTTTCGCCCAAAACAATTCGCTTCACGCAACAAAGCCCGGCCAAAGCCGGGCTTGTGTCGCTTCAAATCTGTGCCGAGATCAGGCCAGTAACTTCTGGATCTTCTCATCAATCACGTCCTGCGGAACGTAGCCGACAACCTGGTCCGCAACCTTGCCGCCCTTGAAGAACAGCAATGCCGGAATCCCTCGAATTCCGTAGCGCGAAGGTGTCGCACTATTCGAGTCCACGTCAACCTTGGTAACCTTCAGCCTGCCTGCGTAGGACGTCGCAACGCTGTCCACGATGGGCGCGATCGCCTTGCAAGGGCCGCACCAGGCCGCCCAGAAATCCACCAGCACCGGCTGCTCGCTTTGCAGCACTTCCTTGTCGAACGTTGCGTCGCTTACTGCCAAAACACCTGCTCCTGCCATGTTCCTCCTTGCGTTTGCCTGTCTATAATCAGTATATCGGCAACCGTGCTTCTCTAAGATGCGCACGGCTGTGCGAAAGTCGCAAGTCAGGTGCAATCAGAGAACGTTACCTTCGTGGTGCGATGGTTTCAAGTTGGTGGCGCGACTCAGCGGTCACGAGGTTTATCAGAAGGTAAACCTTTCCACTGGCTCAAAAGAGAAGCGCCCGGATCCTGATTAGGACCACGGGCGCTAGAGCAGCCCTCCCCCAGAACTGCCCACGCTGCGAATGTATGTGTTCCTTGCTGGAATATCAAGAAAACTTCAGTAATGACAAAAAGTAATGACCGTTGGGTGATTATCTATTTAGATATTAACTAGCATGAATGGTTTACTGATTCGATACCCGGTAATCGACCTTTCTCCCATTCGCCTGCTCCATCCAGACTATTTTCCGGCCAGGAAACTCGGAGCCATCTCACGTGCGCCATGCGCCTCAAGACGGGATACCCGCAGTTCGACGTCCTGTAGGTCATTGATCTGAAGCCGAATAGCGGCCAAAGCCGCATCCAGGCTCCGTTCGCTCTCGATGATCAGGAGCACAGAGGGCCCGGCGCCACTCAATGCCACACCCAGAATACCGCTTTTGCCGGCAAGTGGCAGAAGTCTCGGAAGGAGCGGGCAAAGCGGACCACGGTACGGCTGGTGAATCCGGTCCTGCATGGCCGCGCGGAGCAGGTCTCCCCTGCCCTGGGCAAATGCGAGCCCCAGGAGTGCGACCGACTGGATGTTCAAGACTGCGTCGGCGAGTGAATAGGTCGCTGGCAACGCTGCACGGGCTTTGCTCGTGGCCAAAGGTTCGGAAGGGGTTGCAACGACGGCGCGCCATTCTTCCGGCGGCTCGACGCGGGCAACATGAACGGTTCTGCCTTCGCTGGCAGCCGAAACAAAGCCGCCCAGCCAGCATGCTGCCGCATTATCCGGATGGCCTTCAAGAACGCAGGCCTCTTCAAGAATGCGGTCGGAGTTCCAGCCGAGTTGGCCGAAGTGCACAGCGAGGGCAATCGCAGCCAGGCGGCCCGCTGCCGATGAGCCGCAGCCCATCCCGAGCGGAATTCCGTTGTCCATGCGGATCGCCAGCGGAACCACCGGCCGTCCGTGGCTCAATAGAAGTTCTTTGTAGATACCAAGGATCAGATTGTCGTCAAGATTTGCGCAGCGTTCCGCATCGCGCCCCGACGCCTGGATGGAGAACTCTGCCGCCGGCTCTGCATCGATCTCCAACGCAAAGTCGAGTGCAACGGCGGCTGCATCAAACCCCGGGCCGAGATTCGCCGAGGTTGCCGGCAGGCGAAGGTGAATCTTTCCACCCGATGCAGCAGACGGATTCAGGCTTGGATCGGAGCTCATCCCACAACGCCCCGCAGTGCAGAAAGAACTGCGTCCATTGTTGGTTCAACGGATACGGCATTGCGGCGCAGCTTGTTGATCTCGTCTTCGTGGCCAGCCTTCTCCTGGTCGCGCAGCAACTCGCCACGATGAAAGTCGATCGTGTAGTCAGCATCTTTCAGCGAGTGGCCCGTGAGAATGAGCACCACCGTCTCGCCGGAAGCGATCGAGCCTTGTGCGCGCAGCTTCCTCAGTCCGGCCAGCGTCACTGCTGAGGCCGGTTCACACCCGAGACCTTCAGCGCCTATCTCGGCCTTGGCAATCGCAATCTCCTCCTCGGTGACGTCGAGGCACCAGCCGCCTGTCGTCTGAATAGCCCGCGCGGCTTTGCGCCAGGACGCCGGGTTTCCTATTCGAATTGCAGTTGCTCGCGTGTGCGCTTCAACCGGTGTCATCGCAGTGCCAGCGTTCTCCACAAAACTTCGAGCTAGCGGATTGGCTCCGGCAGCCTGAATCACCGATATTCGCGGCATGCGCGCAACCAGACCCAGCTCGACCATCTCGCGGAAGCCCTTTTCAAGAGCTGCACTATTCGCGAGGTTGCCCCCCGGCACGATTACGTGGTCAGGGACGTTCCAATCGAAGGCCTCTGCCAACTCGAAGGCGGGTGTCTTTTGTCCTTCGAGACGATAAGGATTGACGGAGTTGAGCAAGTAGATGTGTGCTGCCTTCACGACCTGTGTGAGGACACGAACGCATCCATCGAAGTCGGTCTTCACCTGGCAGGTAACCGCGCCATAATCCATCGCCTGAGCCAGTTTGCCCCAGGCAATTTTGCCGTCAGGGATGAGCACCAGGCTGCGCAGACCTGCGCGCGCCGCATAGGCGGCCATGGCCGCAGAGGTATTCCCTGTTGAGGCGCAGGCGACCCACTCGAAGCCTCGCTCGCGGGCAACGCTGAGAGCCGTCGTCATTCCGGTGTCTTTAAAAGAGCCGGTCGGGTTCATACCCTGATGCTTGGCGTAAAGCTGGTCGATGCCGAGTGCCCGAGCGGCGCGGGGAAGATGGTAAAGCGGCGTATTCCCCTCGCGCAGAGTTACGGCGTTGCCGAAGTTGTTGAGAATAGGGAGAAGCTCGCGAAAACGCCATACACCGGATTGGTCGAGCGCCTCGGTCGACATCCGACGCTCGCGCCACAGCCATTTCAATGCGCCCGCGTTGGGGCGGTCGGGCCCCTTGCGCGCCTGCCAGCCGGGGTACTCCACCTCAAATAGGTCCCCACAAATGGAGCACCGAAAATCGGGCTTGGAGTCGGAAGCCACGATCTGCGAACCGCAGCCGAAACAGCGTAGTTGATGAAGATTGTCGTTCATGCCCAAGTGTTAGCCTATCCTGTTGTTAGCCTAACAGTGCGAGCACGTTTTGCGCTCGTGGAGAGGTTCCTCCTATGATGCTTTCTTCCCCATGTGAATCCGCCAAACTCGTTCGAGTTGGAGGCACGCGGTCGCTCTTTTCGGCCCTGGCGGTTGCCGTCGCATTCGCGGGAACTGTCTTCCCTGCCCCAGCTCAGACGCCCCTTCGCGTTGCCGCTGCAGCGGACCTTGAGCCGTTGTTGCCGCCAATTCTCGAACAGTTCCAGAAAGCTACCGGTATCCACGCCGAGGCGACCTTCCAGGCCTCGGCGGCTCTCGCCATGCAGATTCAGAACGGCGCGCCCTTCGATCTGTTCCTCTCCGCCGATCTCGGTTATCCCAAGAAGTTGATCGATGCTGGGCTGGCGGATGCGGCAGGCACCGCCGATTCGACCACACCGATCGTCTACGCGCGCGGAACACTGGTCCTGTGGACGCGCAAAGACTCGCATCTTCCCGCTCCATCGCTCGACTTGCTCAGGGGTCAGGACTTGAAACGGCTGGCGATCGCCAATCCGGATCGTGCGCCTTATGGCCGTGCGGCGGTTGCGGCACTGACCAGTCTGAAGCTCTACGACACCCTCAAGCCGCGCCTCGTGACCGCGGAAAACATCTCACAAGCGGCGCAGTTCGTTGACTCAGGCAATGCCGATGCGGGTCTGATCTCGCTTACATCCGCGATGACACCCCGCCTTTCAGCATCGGGCGCCTACTTCGTCATTCCCCGCGACCTGTATCCGCCGATTGAGCAGGGTGCAGTCATCGTGAGCAGCACCAGCCAGCGCATCGCGGCGCACAAGCTTCTCGACTTTCTACTCTCAGATCCAATTCAGGCTCAGCTTGCCAAAGGCGGGCTGACACCTGTGAAGTAGAACAAATGGACTGGCAAGCATTCGCACTCACCCTGAAGCTCGCTGCAATCACAACGGCAATTCTGGTTGCGGTGGCCGTTCCAATGGCGGCGTGGCTGGTGCTGGGCCGCAGCCGTTGGCGCGGGGTGGTTGAGGCAATTGCCGCGCTGCCCCTCGTGCTTCCTCCCACCGTACTGGGGTTTTTCCTGCTGGTCCTCCTGGGACCGAGGACCATGTTCGGGCGGGCCATTGCCGCGATCCTGGGCCATCCACTGGCGTTCTCCTTCACCGGCCTTGTGGTTGGATCCGTGATTTACAGTCTGCCGTTCGCTGTGCAGCCACTTGTTGCTGGGTTCGCGGCGGTTGAGACGGCCTACGTGGATGCTGCGCGGCTGTTGGGAGCAGGTCCTGCGCGCGTGGTCCTCAGCCTCCTGGTTCCACTTGCAAAACGGTCTCTGCTGGTCGCTGCGGTATTGAGCTTTCTGCATACTATTGGCGAATTTGGTGTGGTCTTGATGCTCGGAGGCGATATTCCCGGTGCAACGCGCACCCTTTCGATTGTTCTGTACAACCAGGTGGAAAACTTTGATTACGGGGCCGCGGCCCGGACGTCGGCGGTCCTCTTTGCGCTCAGCGTCCTGGCGCTTGCCGTGATTTACGTCGGCTGGCGACCGCGGGGAGGTCGCCGTGGTTGAGATCTCAATCAAGGCGCGGCGGGGCAGCTTCTGGCTTGAGGTGGATAGCCTGCTTCTTTCCGACTGGACAGTGCTGTTTGGCCCGTCTGGCTCCGGCAAAAGCACGCTCCTGCGCGTCATGGCTGGGCTCGACCTACCAGCGGCTCATGGACCTGAGCGCGCAAAGATATCGCTGGACGGACAAACGCTTACGGATTCGGCAAACGGGTTTGCATTGCCGCCGGGGAAACGTCAGACCTCGCTCGTAGCGCAGCAACCATCGCTGTTCCCCCATTTGGGCGTTGTCGCCAACATTGAGTATGGCCTTCGCGGCCTCGATCGAAAGAGCCGCAAGGCACGCGTCGAAGAGATGCTGGAACTGGTCGACGCGACGTCCCTGGTGAAACGGCGGACGAGGGAGCTTTCAGGCGGCGAGGCGCAGCGCATTGCGTTGGCCCGCGCGCTGGCACCGCGCCCGCGACTGTTGCTGCTCGATGAACCGTTCTCAGCGCTCGACGGCGCGGCCAGCGATGCGCTGCTCGATAGGCTTCAGCGTTGGCTGCCTGCAAACCGTGTGCAGACATTGATGGCAACTCATGATGCGACCGATGCCTTTGCGACCGGTGCTTCGGTCGTGCTTCTGATGGATGGCAAGCTTGAGGCGCAGGGACCGGCGCACCAGGTGCTCGCGCACGAGCGGCAGAGGCTGCTGGCTCGAATCGCCGGAAGATAGGAATATCCAGGTACGAGCCTGCATTTCTCACAGGCTGCCGAAAGTTGTAGCGCCGGTCTCCGGACCGGCTGTCCTGAGGGCATCCTCGCCCTAAGCGACTTCGCCGGACCCTGAATTCTGCGCAAACGCATCGTCCTTGGGAAATGCGAGCAATCCGCGATCTCAGTCGAAGCCCACAAGCACAGGTTCACGTTCAAGTCGGATCCCAAATCGGCCTTCAACCGCGTCCGTGATCTGCGAAGCAAGCGACAGAATCTCCTGCGCCGTTGCGCCGCCAAGGTTGACCAGTGCAAGCGTGTGGCGCGACGAGATCCCCGCAGCTCCCAATCGATATCCTTTTGTGAATCCAGCCTGCTCGATGAGCCACGCAGCGGGAATCTTGACCAAGTCCGCCGAGGGTCCACCTGCGCCCGCTGGATACCGCGGAGGTTCCTTGTCACATATTGCCGCAATATCCATTGCCTGCGAAGCGGTTACGACCGGGTTCTTGAAGAAACTACCAGCGCTCCGGCAGTTCGGATCGCCTTCGACAAGCAGCATCCCCTTGTTCTGGCGCAGCCGCCGTACCGCTGCCGCGACTTCTGCCAGCGTTGGCTGAACCCCGGTTGGAGTCACCGCATCAAGGGCCCATTTCAGCTCGTTGTATTTGATCTCTGGCGCGCCGCCAGGCCGCAAGGCGAAGACAACACGTGTCACAATGTATCGTCCACGTTCCTCGGCGTTGAACCGGCTCTTGCGATAGGCAAACTCGCAATCGGAGTTGCTGAAAAAACGAAAAACTCCTTCATGCAGGTCCAATGCTCTGACAGAAGCAATCGTTGTTGATACTTCCTGCCCGTATGCGCCCACATTCTGGACCGGAGTTCCGCCAACAGTACCGGGAATGCCGGCAAGGCACTCGATTCCCGCGCATTCATCGTCGACAGCACGCTGAACAAACTGGTCCCAATCCTCACCGGCGGCAACGTCATAGCCCCGGGGATCGTCGAGCTCTCTTTTGGGATTTTCATTCACAAATACCCTGATTCCCTTGAGCCCGATCCGTAGAACCAGTCCATTAAAACCAGAGTCCGATACCAGCAAATTGCTGCCGCCACCGAGAACGAGAAGTGGCGCCCTTTGCTTTTCTGCCCATCTGGTCGCCTCGACAAGGTCGTCTTCCGACAAGGCCTCGACGTACCACCGAGCCGCACCGCCGATCCGAAAGGTGGTTAGGGGGGCCAGCGACTTGTTTTCTTCTATCTGCATGGTCAAGAACACCAGAATTGCCGTTTCACGTTAAAATAGGGACAGGCGATTTCCCAGCCGGAGGCATACATGTACCCAGAACTGATGGTAATTCCCATGCGCGAGGAACTGACCCGCGCCGGGATCAAAGAAACCCGCACCGCCGAAGACGTGGATGCGGCGCTCGCCCAGCCCGGAACCACCCTGCTGGTTGTGAACTCGATCTGCGGCTGCGCCGCCGGCAAGATGCGCCCCGGCGTGCGGCTGGCACTGGCCAACTCCGCAAATGCGCCCGACCACAAGATTACGGTGTTCGCTGGCCAGGATCGCGAAGCCACCGAGCGTGCGCGCGAATACTTTGCCCCTCAACCACCCACTTCGCCGGCCATTGCCATTCTCCGCGATGGAAAACTGGTCTACCTGATGCAGCGTTTTGTTATTGAGCAGGCTACGGCCCAGCAGATTGCGGGAGAACTGGTTCGCGCCTTCGACGAGTTCTGCGCCAAGACGACTGCATAGAACGGATCAAAGTCCGGTTCCGGACAACGAAGCAGAAGGGGAGCAGCCCATCGACCGCTCCCCTTTTTCTTTGGTCAGGTGTACATTGCTCCCATGAACCCAATCCCAAAGATATCGATCTTGTTTCTGGGACTCGCTTTGCCTGCTCTCACGCAAGCCGCATCCACGGCCAAACTAATCGCGGCTTCGCCGGTTGCAGATGGCGTATATACGGGACTCGAACCGATGCCGAGCGACAGCCCTGACAGGCCCGATGCCCCGTGGTACCACGAAAACACAATTCTTGTTATGAAAGAGCTTGGAACGACCCTGAAATCAGAACCGCTCGAATACGACGGGAAGCACCCCTATTTCCCCAGGAAGAACTTCCCTGAATGCAAGCTAAACGACTCGAACGTACTCGACGACTAGTCCCGCGCCACTAGCCGTCGAGTCCCTACGTCCCTACTCCATTTTTCCTTCACCCTCGTTCTTCAACGTCTCCACATCCGCCCCATGCTCGTGCTTGTACTTCTCCACCGGCATCTTCCCGTCCCACCACGCCATATTCATCGGATACACATCCGGATCGAAGATCACCTGGTAGAAGTGCCACACCACAATCGCCAGCGTGGCCAGGATCGCCTCGTAGTAGTGCACTGCCGTCGCCGCATCCACCCACCACCGCGCCAGCAAGTTCCCCACCCATACCTTGGCCCACAGCATAATCCCTGTCAGCCCCATCAGCGCCGTGCCCCAAACCAGCGCCCAGTACTCAGCCTTCTCCCCGTAGGTGAATCGTCCAAATTGCGGCCGGTCCTTCCGCAGTCCCAGGTGGTAGAGCATCGTACCCCAGGCATCGGTCACGTCTTTCGGCCGCGGCGTCAGGTCCCGAATCAGCCTCCGTCCTTCCGCAAGCATCGCCAGATAGAACACGTGATAGATCCCCGCGGCAATCAGCACCACGCCCGCCACGCGATGCGTGACGCTGCGCGTAATCTCGCCTAACGCCAGCACCTGCGCAAACCACGAGTGCGGAAACTTCAGCGCGAATCCCGTCAGCACCAGCACAATAAAGCTCGTCAGCAGCACCAGGTGCTGCCAACGCTGGTTTGTGCTCATCCGCGTCATCATCGGATTCTGCATCGCGCGGATCTTTGCGGTCTTGCTCCGCCAGATGATTCCGTTGTGCAGCGCCATAGCGCCAATAACGCCAAAGATCAGCAACAGATAGATCCAGCGAATCCACTTCACCACAATCGATCCAACGTCCTTTGACCCCCCGCTATCCATGTGCACTTTGGTCTGCGTAAACTTCTGCGTCACGCCCTTGTGGCATTGCCCGCACGTCACATCCAGGTTTGCCTTGTTGATGGTCGACCGCGGATCGCTCGAAGGCAAAATGTTGTGCACCCCATGGCAGCTCGCGCAGTTGGCCACCACTACCGACCCGCCCTGCGTCGCCAGCCCGTGATAACTGTCCAGGTAGGTCGACTCACGGTTCCCCGCGAAACCGAACTCCTGCGAAAGCCGCACGCCTTCATGGCACCGCGCACACGTCGTTCGCGCCACATTCTGCTCGCTGACTGACGAGTTCGGATCCAGGTGCGACTTGATCGAGTGAATCCCGTGGCAATCCGTGCACGACGGCGCTAGACCGTTCCCCTTCGCAATCCCCTGCCCATGAATGCTCTGCATGAAGGTCTGCGAAATCTGTACGTGGCACTTTCCGCACGTCTGCGGCACATTGAACTTGTTGATCGGTGACTTGTCATTATTCGCAGCCAGAATCTCGTGGTCTCCATGGCAGTCCGTGCATACGGCCGCTTTGGTCGAGCCATTCGCAATGGCCTTCCCGTGAACGCTCTCCTGGTAGTTCATGTAGGTCTGCGCGCTCACTCCGTCCGCGCCCACCACAAACTTCTGCCCATGGCACCGCCCGCACGTCGCCGGAATCATCGCATGACTTACAAGCGATTTCGGATCGCCCCCGCCCGTAATCTCGTGCGCATCCCCGTGGCAATCGACGCACGTCGCGCCCTTGCTCTTATCCCGTGCGTGCATGCCCCCTTGCCAGGCTGCCTGCTCTTTCTCGTGGCACGTCCCGCACTCCACCTTCATTGGAGTTTTCGTGTGTACAGCCTCTTTCACATCGGTGTGGCAGTCCACGCATCCAAACAACCGGCTGTGCGTCGAGTGCTTGAACTTGTCGGAATCGACGTACAAGCTGACAGTTTTGCCGTTCTCGGTCGTGGTCAGTGTCTTGTCTCCGTGACAAGCCAGACACTCCTGATCCTTTGGCTTCGGCGCTGCAAACGAAGCGCAAGCCCCACCGGAAACCACCACAATGACCGCGAAGGCAAACATCGCCCGCATCACAACAGACGTTTGAGAGTAGACACTTCTATCCCTGTTCACGCCTACGAGAAGACTCTCATTTGTGCCGCCCCTCAGTGACTCGAATCACTGCCTGTGTATGGAACCCCCGCCCCAACCGACACTTTCCCCCACGTCCCACCCAGATGCCCCAAGAGATCCACTCGAACGCTCCCCAATTACTCGATAGCCCGTACGACGCGCGCAAATCAATTTACGAATTTGCTTTTCGACTTGCGCGCATCGCTCAGCACCATTTGCTAGTCCCTGGCCCCTGAACCCTGGGCCCTGGGCCTACGTGAAGTACGCACTCAGCGTCAGCACCAGCAGCGTCAGCCCAATCAAGATTGCCGTGAATCCAATTACCCGTGCAAAGTTGATCCACCACGTTGCCGGCGCAGGTCCAAGCCGCGACTCCAGCTTTCCTGCCTTCACCAGCGCGTCGAATTCCTCGGGCCGTTTATGCTTGAACTCCTCTTCGCTCTCTACGCCCGTAAAGATCACCATGTCCATCGGAAACGTATCCGGCCGGAGGTGAGTATTTACGAAATGAATCGAGAAGATGAACAGAATCGCCAGCAATCCCTCTTCGCTGTGAACCACCAGCACCGCATTCAGCGCCCACCCGGGAAGGAAGCGCGCAAAGAACGGCGCAAACCACATGGCGTACCCTGAGAAGCCGATGATAATCATCCCCCAGAACACCGCCCAGTAGTCGAACTTCTCCCAGTATGCGTAGCGCCCGAACGTCGGCCGCTTGCCCAGCCCCACGAACCAGCGCAGGTGTCCAATCAGATCCTTCACGTCCTTCCAGTTGGCCACCATCGAGTTCGGCCCCCAGAAGATGCCCTTCTCGCGGTTCACGATTCCACGCTGGAAGATGTTCTTCAGGTGGATGAGGAATGCAACCGTCAGCACCAGCGCGCACAGCTTGTGAAAGAAGATGATCGCCCCAAATCCTCCCACCCCCGCCGCAAACTTCCGCGCCCAGAAGCTCTGGCTGAAGCGCATCGGCAGCCCCGTAGCTGCCAGCCCAAGAAACGAGCTGAACAGCACGCCGTGCATCCATCTCTGCGCCGAGGTGAAGCGGCGAATGAATCGCCCGCTCTCCGCTGCACTCCCATTACCGCCTGCTACCGCTTTCTCCAGATCAGGCATTGTTCCCTCCCTCAGTCGACTTTCTCTTCACCTGTTCCAGGCGTTGGCGGATCAACCACAAAATCGTATGAATCAAGAAGAATGTCAGCACGCTCACCAGCAACAGGTTCATGAACAACCCGATGTAGTAGAGTGCCGGGTTCAGCTTCCGGTTGTGCGCGTTCGCGTGCGGCTGATATTGCACAAAGCTCGCGTTCGCTCCTGCATGGCACCGTCCGCACGTCGCCACCAGGTTCGCAGGGGCCACCGGTGACCGCGGATCGCTCGCCGGCAATATCCCGTGCGCGCCATGGCAGTCCCAGCAGCGCGCCGTCTCAACATATCCGCCCAGCGAGCCCAGTTGCGAGTGGAACGTGTCGCGGTACGTCGAGAATTTCTCCTTGTGGCAGTTTCCGCAAATTGGCGTCGATTGCATGCGGAACGCGTCTGCCGTCGGTTGCTCAATCGCGTGCGCCGTGTGGCAATCCGAGCATACCGGCGCGTTCTTGTTCCCCGCCGCCACAGCCTTGCCGTGAATGCCCGTCATGTAATCGGTTTCGATACCCGCGTGGCACTTCCCGCACGTCGCCGGTACATTCGACCGGTATGTAGGGCTCTCCGGATCCTTCCGGCTCAAAATGTGATGCGACCCATGGCAGCTATTGCAGTTGGCCGCCACCAGCAGCCCTTCCTTGCTCAGCGCGAACCCGTGGATCGAGTCCATGTACAGCGGATACACGCTCGCCAGCCCATGCTTCTTGGCCATCCCCTCGGTACCGTGGCAGTTGCCGCAGGTCTTCGGCACATTCAGCGGATACACCGCCGAGCGTGGATCGGTCTTGGGCTGAATCTCGTGCGCGTTTCCGTGGCAGCTCGTGCAAGGATGCTCTTTTCCATCCGCATGCACACTGCCCACCAAGCCCTTCGCCTCGTCCGCATGGCAGGTCTCGCACTGGACAGCAGCAATCTTGTCCGGGTGCGGATACCCCTTGATATCCGCGTGGCAGTTCGTGCACTCCAGGGGCCCATGGATGCTTCCATGAAACTTGTCCCCATCCACAGCGATCGAGTGCCCCGATGAATCCTGCATGCTCGCGTCTCCGTGGCATGTCAGACACTCCGAACTGCTCTGTGCCCCAATGTGCGCAGTTCCTGCTGCGAACGCACCCAAGGCAATGACCGCAATGATCAGCGAAACGTTCTTCATATTGGCTCCGGCAAAGTATCCCGGTGCCTGCGCGTGTCTGGTAGCCCGTGGCGAAAATCCTGTTTTGAAAGGGCACGACTTTAGTCGTGCCTCCAAGCCCCAATAGTCATCGCGGCTTTAGCCGCTGAGGGATGGCTCTTTTGGGATTCTGACTTCTGCCACAGGCTGCTCGGAGAACGGAGATCGGTATTCTGCGCCCCGATCCCCGCTGTCACGGCCGGCATTCAGGCCTGGCCTGTTCTCGTTACTTTTGCAGCGTCCGAATGTACGCGATCACGTCCTTGATCTGCGCTTCACTCAGCTTGCCATCGTAGGCCGGCATCTTCCCTTTTCCCTTCGTGGTCGATGCGATCATCTCCGCATCCGTCAGCTTCACCTGGCCCGGATCCTTGAATGAGGCGATCTTGAACATCTTGCCCATCGGCGTTGCCGCAAGCCCATCTGCACCATGACAGCTTGCGCACTTGGCCTTGTAATCTGCCTCGCCCGTTCCTGCGAACGCCGGCGTAACCACACTCGCGGCCAAAACCAACATAGCCGCCAATCTCATTCCTTGCGTCATCTTTCTGGCTCCTGCTGCCGGCTGAACACTTCTCCGGCACCAGCAAGAAATACTCGTTTCATATCTTCCCGCCAGTGATGCGAGTCACAGTCCGATGTACCTCGTAACCCAAAACTGTGATAACGCCCCTGTCGTCTGCGCAGTCCATCCCCTTTCCTTTCCGCATTCCCCCGCTCG